>LNAP01002181.1_pt1 | contig 48525 bp, 53 predicted proteins | sample 602601 | NCBI WGS metagenome assembly LNAP01 (sample SAMN02440304, study PRJNA202911) | soil metagenome | biome: Subtropical and temperate rainforests or woodlands; isolation source: soil samples (1 kg each in a 20% v/v slurry with milli Q water) were... ...
AGATGAAATCGAAGCCGCGTGGAAGTGGTGTGACCAGTTGATCGCCGGGTGGAAAAAATCCGGTGATGCGCCCAAGCCGTACGCGGCCGGGTCCTGGGGACCGATGAGTTCCATTGCTCTGATCACGCGGGACGGGAGGTCGTGGTATGGCGATATCTGATTTGAAACTGCCCAAGGGCGTCCACGCACATGCGTTCAAGAGCCCGGTGCTATTGGCTGAAAGCCTGGCGCTGAACGTGGCCAAGCAACTGAGCGATGCCATAGAGGCCCAAGGCACGGCGACCCTGGTGGTCTCCGGTGGCCGCAGCCCGGTGGCGTTCTTCCAGCACCTGGCCAAGCAGGCGCTGGACTGGTCGAACGTGGTGGTCAGCCTTGCCGACGAGCGTTGGGTGCCGGTCGAGCATGCCGACAGCAATGCCGGCCTGCTGAAAAAATACCTGTTGCAGGGGCCCGCAGCCAAGGCGCAGTTCCTGAGCCTGTACAGCGCCAGCGCCAACCTGGAGCAGGCCGCCGAGCAGGCCGATCGTTTGCTGTCCGAACTGCCGGTGATCGACGTGCTGGTGCTGGGCATGGGCGATGACGGCCACACTGCCTCGCTGTTCCCCAACAGCCCGAACCTGGACGAAGCCTTGAAGGCGGATGGCATTCGTCGATGCTGGCCGATGCTCGCACCGACCGTACCGCATCAACGCCTGACCATGAGCCGTGCGCTGTTGGCCTCGGCCAAACACAAGATTCTGTCGATTTCCGGTCAGTCCAAGTTGACCACCCTGAGTTTCGCGCTGGCCGGTGACGATGTCGCCGAAATGCCGGTGCGCGCCTTTCTGCAACCCACGTTAGAGATTTACTGGTGCCCATGAGCCAAGGAACAGCCGCTATGACAAACCCATCCCCGACCGTTTCCATGGCGGATAAAGTTGCCCTGATCGACAGCCTCTGCGCCAAGGCGCGGATCCTGCCGGTGATTACCATTGCCCGCGAGCAGGACATCCTGCCGTTGGCCGACGCCCTCGCAGCCGGTGGCCTGACCGCCCTGGAAGTGACCTTGCGTTCGCAGTTCGGCCTCAAGGCCATCCAGGTCCTGCGTGAGCAGCGTCCGGAACTGGTAACCGGTGCTGGCACCGTACTCGATCGTCACATGCTGGCTGCGGCGGAAGCGGCCGGTTCGCAATTCATTGTCACGCCAGGCATCACCCGTGACTTGCTGGAAGCCAGCGTAGCCAGCCCGATTCCGCTGTTGCCGGGCATCAGCAACGCCTCGGGCATCATGGAGGGCTACGGCCTGGGCTATCGCCGCTTCAAACTGTTCCCGGCAGAAGTCAGTGGTGGCGTCGCCGCCATCAAGGCGCTGGGCGGTCCGTTCGGCGAAGTGAAATTCTGCCCGACCGGCGGCGTGGGGCCTGCCAATATCAAGAGCTACATGGCATTGAAAAACGTCATGTGCGTGGGCGGTAGCTGGATGCTCGATCCGGAGTGGATCAAGAACGGCGACTGGGCCCGCATTCAGGAATGCACCGCCGAGGCCTTGGCGCTGCTGGACTGATCAGCTTTACCTGACACGTAGTTGTGTGTTTTACGGCTTTACGGTGCGCTTGGTCGGTGCACCGTTTTTTTTTGCCCGCAAAAAAAACCTGGTATCGGCGCGTTTCTCTGTAGGAGCAAGGCTTGCCCGCGATGGCGTCCTGTCAGTCGACATCAATGTTGAATGGGATGCCCTCATCGCGGGCAAGCCTTGCTCCTACAGATGGTCCGTTATCGCAGTTCAGTCAGTGCCGTGGTCAACAGCATCATGTCAGCCGCGGTGGTGGTCAGTCCCGGCGTGATGCGGATACACGGACCACAGGCCGCACCGCTGCGAACCACGGTGAACAGGTTGTAGTCGCGCAGCAAGCGTTCGACCATCGGCTGTTGGTCGGCATGCGCGACAAAGCGCATCGACGTAATGCCGCAATACAGCCTCGGGTCATCCGGCGTCATGACTTCAATGCCCGACAGTTCGCGTGCTGGCTTTACCCAAAGGTTGCGCAAATAGTTCAGCCGCGTCCCCTTGGCTGTCGAACCGCCCATCGCATGATGTTCCTCGATGACCAGCGGCAGGGTCAGCAAGGCAGGAATGTTCGGTGTGCTGTAGGGCGTGCGGGCGCGGATGTCGGTCACCGGGAAGTGCATCTCGCCCATGTCGGGGTCGATGTCGGCCAGGCGCTCGGGGGCGATGAAGATGAAACCCAGGGTCAGAGGCGCTCCGATCCACTTGTGCAGGTTGTAGGCGGCGAAGTCGATACCCAGCTCATTGAGATCGAATTCGAACTGGCCCAACGCGTGGGCGCCGTCGAGAATCACGTCGATGCCATGTTCCCTGGCGGCGGCTGCAATCGCCTGGACGGGCATCACCAGGCCGGTGCGGTGGGTGACGTGGGTCAGGGCCATCAGCTTGAGTCGCGGGTAACGCGTGAAGGCTTCGCGATAGGTGTTCAGCAGGCTGTCGAAACTGGCGGGATGCGGGTGCTCGATCTCGATCACTTCGACGCCTCGATTGCGCGCCAGCCAGCGCATGGCGCCCTTGACCGTGTCGTACTCGAGGTCGCTGAAAAGAACCTGGTCGCCCGGCTGCAAGCGGTTGTAGTTGCGGATCAACGCTTGCAGCCCGTCCGTCGCATTGCGGGTGAGGGCGACGCTTTCTGCGGCAACGCCAATCAAACCGGCCACCTGCGAACTGATCTTCTGGCTCTCGCCTTGTTCGAAACGCTGGCGCACATAAACCGAGTTGCTGCGGTTGATCAGCTCGATGTTGCGTTGGTATTCCTCGACCACCGTGCGCGACATTCGCCCGAAGTAACCGTTTTCCAGATTGATCGGGCCAGGTTGGACTTCGTAGCGGTCGGCAAAGGTTCGCCAGAAAGCTTCATCACGGGCACGGAGGGTGTTGTCGGGCATGGATTACTCGATGAGTGGGCGATTTCAATGACGGGGCGCGGGTTTGCCATGTTTGGCGCGCAAGGGTTCGAGCAACTCGGACAAGCCGTTGTGATCGATTTCCTGCATCAGGGCCAGCAAGCCACCCAGTTCGCCATGGGGGAAACCTTCCCGGGCGAACCAGTTGAGGTAGGGGCCGGGCAGGTCGGCGATGATTCGCCCCTTGTATTTGCCAAAGGGCATTTGGCGAGTAATCAGCAATTCGAGCTTTTCAGGGTTCATCAATCGGTCGCCTTGAATCAATCAGTCTCGAAAATACAGGCATTCTGCATGCAGGCCAAATGACAGATCATGCAAATAAAACGGGTACAGATTTTCTGTTCTATTCTAACTTATTGAAAATTAACAAATTAACGATCGGTTCCAGGCTGGCATGACCAGTGCAATACCTATTGCATCTTTCATCAACCCGCAAGGAATTGAAAAATGACCGACATGAATAAAGAAGCGATTTCTGTACTCAACGACCTGATTGAAACCAGCAAGGACGGTCAGGAAGGGTTCAAGACTTGCGCTGAAGACATCAAGCACCCTGAGCTCAAAACCCTGTTCGTGCAACGTTCGGCCGACTGTGCCGCGGCGGCTGCAGAACTGCAAAGCGCCGTGCGCTCCATGGGTGGCGATCCGGAAACTTCCACCAGTGTCAGCGGTGATCTGCACCGTCGCTGGGTCGACGTGAAGTCGATGTTCACCGGCAAGGACGAAGAGGCCGTGCTCAATGAAGCCGAGCGTGGTGAAGACCATGCACTGAAGGCCTACAGGGACGCCATGGAAAAAATCAACAAGCACAACCTGGTGGGCATTCGCGACCTCGTAGAGCGTCAGTACCATGGCGTACAACGCAATCACGATCAGGTGAAAGCCCTGCGCAACCAGGCTCGCGCACGCTCGTAAGCGTCCGTTAGCTGTCAAAAACGCCAGCCAGTCTGGCGTTTTTTTGTGTTATGGATTTACTGCTGGACGCGATATAGATAGCTAGCTAATAATTTGTTTTCAAGTTACACGGCTCAGGCCGACTATCGTTCGTTAAATCGTGCTCCCAAGAGTCCATTCCGTGCCTATCACTTTGCAGGCCTTGTTCCTGCCCGACCGCCGCGCCGTGCAATTCGCGATCAAGACCTTGATCGGCGGGGGCGTGGCGTTGTGGCTGGCGTTGCGCTTGGGGCTTGAGCAACCGGCCTGGGCGTTGATGACGGCCTTCATCGTGGCCCAGCCGTTGTCCGGTATGGTGCTGCAAAAGGGCCTGGCGCGGCTGCTGGGGACCCTGGTCGGGACAATAATGTCAGTCGTGTTCATGGGTGTCTTCGCCCAGACGCCCTGGTTGTTCCTGCTGGCCCTGGCGTTGTGGCTAGGGCTGTGTACCGCCAGTTCAACGCTGTTGCGCAGCGCCTGGTCCTATTCATTTGTGTTGGCCGGCTACACGGTGGCGATCATTGCCTTGCCCGCTATCAACCATCCGCTGACGGTGTTCGATCAGGCGGTGGCGCGCTGTACGGAAATCTGCCTGGGGATTATCTGCGCAACGGCCAGCAGTGCCTTGCTCTGGCCGCTGCGGGTCGAACGGCAATTAGCCGATCAGGCCCGGGCTGCCTGGCAAAGCGGTTTCAATGCGGCGCAGGCGACCCTGGCCGGTGATGCCCAGGCGCGCAAGGGGCTGCTGGAAATCCTCGGACGAATCGTCGCGGTGGACGCCCAGCGCGAACATGCCTGGTTCGAAGGCAGCCGTGGTCGGCAACGTGCGCGGGCCATCAGCGGCTTGAGCCAGAAGCTGTTGATGCTGCTGCGTATTGCCCGTTCGGTGCGCAGGCAGTGGAAGCAGTTGGCGCCGCCAGAGTCCGAGCTGTTGTTGCCCTGGATGAACGAGGTTCAGGAGGCGCTGAACAACGCCGATACCGCGACCCTGCAAGCATTGCGCCCGCGCTTGCTCGATGCTTCCCATGATCCGGGCATCAGTTCTGCGCAGAGTTACTGCCTGGTCCGTTTCACCTTGTTGATAGATACCGCCATGGCGGCAAACGCAGCGTTGAAAGTGGTGGAGCAGGGCGGCCAATCACTCGACCCACCGAGAACCCTGACGCCACATCGCGATCTGTCTCTGGCCCTGGTCTTCGGCGCCCGCAGCGCATTGGCCTTCCTGGTGGTGTCGAGCTTTTGGCTGGCAACCGCCTGGCCCGCCGCAGCCGGTGCACTGGTATTGACCTGTGTGGTCTGCAGCCTGTTTGCCAGTCGCGAGAACGGTGCGCAGATCGGCATGAGTTTCATGCGCGGCATTTTTCTGGCTATTCCGGCGGCGTTTATCGTCGGGCAAATTCTACTGCCGCAATGGAGCAGTTTCGCGATGCTTTGCCTGGGCATGGGTGTACCGCTGTTTTTGGGTGCCTTGGGCATGGCCAAGGCGCAGATCGGCGCTACTGCCACCTCGTTTTGCCTGCATTTCATCGTATTGGTCGCCCCGTTGAACCAGATGCAGTTCGACGTCGCAACGTTCTTCAACAGCGCGCAGGCCATGGTGATTGGTGTCGGTGCGGCGGTGCTGGCGTTTCACTTGCTGATCCTGCGCAACCCGGCCTGGCATGGCCGACGCCTGCTGGCGGCAACCCTGGACGATCTGGTACGCCTGACACGGCGTAACCTGGCGGGCGCTGAAAGCTGGTTCGGTGGGCGCATGGCCGACCGCTTGCTGCAATTGGCGCGGCACTATCCGGAACTGCCGGAGCCAGCGCGCAGTCGTTGGGACGATGGCTTGCTCGGCCTGGACATCGGCGATGAATTGTTGCACCTGCGCTTGAGCCTGGCGGTGGCGCAGGTGCCGGTCACAGAGCCGCAACGGCGTTATCTCGATGACCTGGAAAATGTCCTGCGCCAAGGCCCCGCTGGCAGTCGCGCCGAGGCATTGGCCGAACCGAGTGCAGCGTTGCTGCAAACCTTGTACGCCTTGCCACCCGGCGATGCGGTGAAACTGGCCCAGGGTGCGGTGCTGCAATTGCAACACAGCTGGCGCGCCTGGTGCCGCCAGCAGGAGGACATCGATGGGCTTGCGTGAGTGGTCAGTGGGCGGTGTGCTGCTCAGCCCGTTCCTGATTTATGTGGTGTTGGCGCTGCTGGTGACCGGCGCCTTGCGCCTGCTGTTGCGCCTGACGCCGGTGAGCCGCTGGATCTGGCATGAAGCGTTATTTGATTGCGCCTTGTACGTCTGCGTATTGACCGTGATCACCGTCGTCCTCGGACCTTTGTAAGGAGTTGAATATGCGTACTTCTGTACGTGTCGCGGTCACCCTGTGCCTGGTGGCGGTGGCAATTTTTGCCGGTTTTCATTTGTGGCAGTACTACATGCTGACACCCTGGACCCGCGACGCGCGCATCCGTGCGGACGTGGTGGTGATTTCCCCGGATGTGTCAGGTTGGGTGCGAGAGCTCAAGGCCTACGACAACCAGCAGGTCAAGGCCGGCGACCTGTTGCTGAGCATTGACCGCGACCGTTTCGAAGCTGCGTTGGAAAAGGCTGAAGCCGTGGTGCAGACCCGCCAGCAACAACTCAATCTACGCGAGCGCGAAGCCAGCCGGCGCGCCAGTCTTGGGCCGCAGGCGATCAGTGCGGAGCTGCGGGAAAACGCGCAGATCAACGCCGGCATCGCCCGTGGCGAACTGCGCGAAGCCCAGGCCGAAGCCAAGGCTGCGCAAATCAATCTGGACCGCAGCCAAGTGCAAGCCCCGCGCAACGGGCACATCACCAACCTGCGCCTGGCCCAAGGCAATTATGTGAATGCTGGGCAATCGGTGATGGCCCTTATCGATGACTCGACCTTTTATGTGCAGGCGTATTTCGAAGAAACCAAACTGCCGCGCATCCATGTCGGCGACCCGGTGAAAGTCTGGTTGATGAGCGCCGGGGATGCCTTGCAGGGGCGGGTGGAAAGCATCAGTCGGGGGATTGCCGACCGAAATACCACGCCGGATGGCCAGTTGTTGGCAGAGGTGGAGCCGACATTCAACTGGGTTCGGCTGGCGCAACGGATACCGGTGCGCATCAAGTTGGAGAACGTGCCTGAGGGGCTCAACTTGAGTGCGGGGATGACGGCGAGCGTGCAGGTGCAGGAGGGTTCACACTGATCGTTCCCCACGCGGAGCGTGGGAACGATCATAACGACACGTCAGCCAATGCTGATCGGCGGCAACTCGGTCAAGGTCACCGACTGTTGCTTGCGCGGTGCGAGGATCTGCGCCTCGCCGTCCACCACCAGCTCATCGCGCTGGTTGAACACGCGAGTGGCAATGCGCACGCGAAACTTCGGCAGTTTCTCGAGGATTTCCAGGCGCACCGTCAGGGTGTCGCCAATCTTCACCGGCTTCTGAAAGCTCATCTGCTGGCCGATGTAGATAGTGCCCGGCCCAGGCAGCTCGCAGGCCACCGCGGCACTGATCAGTGCACCGCTGAACATGCCGTGGGCGATTCGCTCCTTGAACATGGTACTGGCGGCGTATTCGGCGTCCAGGTGCACCGGGTTGTGGTCGCCGGACATCGCGGCGAACAGCTGGATATCGCGCTCTTCAACGGTTTTGCTGAAGCTGGCGGTCTGGCCGACTTCGAGGTCTTCGTAAGGGGTGTTGGTAACCTGGGTCATGTCTCTCGATTCCTGTGACGAATTAAAAAATTCACAAAAAACTATTCGGTTCGGTGTGGTCGTGGACTGCTCAACGCCTGGTTGATCCAGGCCAACACGTCGCTCGTCACTTCATCACGGTTGATGTCATTGAACAGTTCGTGCCGCGCCTGCGGGTAAACGGTCAGTTGCAAGTTCTGGCTGCCAGCCTTGCGCAGCGCGTTGGCCAGATCCTTCAGACGCTTGCCCTCACTCACCGGATCACATTCGCCGCCAATCACCAGCAGCGGCAGGCCCGGATCGATCTGGGCGAGATTGGACGCTTTGCTGATTTGCTGCAACCCGCCGAGCAAGTCGATCCAAAGCTGGTTGGTACAACGAAAGCCGCACAGCGGATCGTTGGCGTACAGGTCGACTTCCACCGGGTCACGGCTGAGCCAGTCGAAGCGGGTGCGCGCCGGTTTGAATTTTTTGTTGAACGAGCCAAACGACAGCCATTCGATCAGGGCGCTGCGGCCCTTGGGGCCCTGGCGCAGGCGTTCGACACGGGCGATTTGCCGGGCTGCACGATAAAGCGCCACCGGCTGGAAGTTCGAACCGCTGAGAATGGCCCCGTGCAGGCTGGCACTGTGATGCAACAGATAGGCCTGGGCGATGTAGCTGCCCATGCTGTGCCCAAGCAGCACGATAGGCACCCCGGGGTGTTGCTGGCCGATGTGCTGGTTGAGGCACGCCAGGTCACCCACCACTTTGGCCCAGCCGTCACTGTCGGCGAAATGGCCGAGCGTCCCGTTTTCGGCAGTTTTGCCATGTCCGCGCAGGTCCGGCGCGTAGACACCGTAACCCTGCTCGCAGAATTTTTCCGCCAGGCGCGCGTAGCGGCCGCTGTGTTCTGCCATGCCGTGAGCCAGCAAAATCACGGCCTTGAGCTCGCCAGCAGGTAGCCACTGGTTGGCGAAGAGGCGGTTGCGGTCACTGGTGGTCAGCCAGAACGTGTCGTGGATCATGGCGATTCCTTTCCATGCAGGGTGCGCGAGGTGGTTGCATTGTATAGCGCATAAAGCCGCTGGCATCAGCCCACGCCACGGCGGGAAGATTCACACGATCAATGACGCCTTGGCCCATATTTGCCTGATTCACCATAGCTGCTAGTGTCCGTGAAGCTCCGCGTTCTGTTGTTGCGAAAAGACAGGGCAGCGGCCCCGGATAGGTTCAGGTAAAGAGGACAAGAACAATGCAACCTGATTTCTGGAATGACAAACGCCCGGCCGGCGTCCCCCTGGACATTGATGTCGCTGAATACAAGTCGGTCATCGAGGTGTTCGAACGTTCCTGCAAGAAGTTCGCGGATCGCCCGGCATTCAGCAACATGGGTGTCACCCTGACCTACGCCGAACTGGAACGCTACAGCGCAGCGTTCGCCGGTTACCTGCAAGCCCACACCGACCTGATGCCGGGGGATCGCATCGCGGTGCAGATGCCCAACGTCCTGCAATACCCGATCGCCGTATTCGGCGCCTTGCGCGCCGGGCTGATCGTGGTCAACACCAACCCGCTGTACACCGCGCGGGAGATGCGCCATCAGTTCAAGGACTCCGGTGCCCGGGCACTGGTGTACCTGAACATGTTCGGGGCCAAGGTCCAGGAAGTGCTCCCGGACACCGACATCCAGTACCTGATCGAAGCGAAGATGGGCGACCTGATGCCCACCGCCAAGGGCTGGTTGGTCAATACGCTGGTGAGCAAGGTGAAAAAAATGGTCCCGGCCTATTCCTTGCCCCAGGCCATTTCCTTCAAAAGCGCCTTGCATCAGGGCAAAGGGAAGAGCATCAAGCCGCTGAACGCCGGCCTCAAGGATATTGCCGTGCTGCAATACACCGGCGGTACCACCGGCCTGGCCAAGGGGGCGATGCTGACCCACGGTAACCTGGTGGCGAACATGCAGCAGGCGCGGGCCTGCCTTAGCCAGTTCGCGGCCGACGGCCAGGCGCTGCTGCGCGAAGGCCAGGAGGTGATGATTGCACCGCTGCCGCTGTACCACATCTATGCCTTCACGGCCAATTGCATGTGCATGATGGTGACCGGCAACCACAACGTGCTGATCACCAATCCGCGGGACATTGGCGGCTTCATCAAGGAGCTGAAAAACTGGCGGTTCTCGGCATTGCTGGGGCTCAACACGCTGTTCGTCGCGCTGATGGACCACCCGGATTTCAAGACCCTCGACTTCTCCAGCCTGAAACTCACCAACTCCGGCGGCACCGCACTGGTCAAGGCCACGGCCGAGCGCTGGGAGCAGTTGACCGGTTGCCGCATCACCGAAGGTTACGGCCTGACCGAAACCTCGCCGGTGGCCTGCACCAACCCGTACGGCGACCAGTCGCGCATCGGCACGGTCGGCCTGCCCGTGCCGGGCACCACGTTGAAGGTGATCAACGACGAAGGGGTCGAGCAGCCATTGGGCGAGCGGGGCGAGCTGTGCATCAAGGGCCCGCAGATCATGAAGGGCTACTGGCAGAAACCCGAAGCGACCAACGAAGTGCTGGATGCCGAGGGCTGGTTCAAGTCGGGTGACATTGCGGTGATCGACCCGGACGGCTTTGTGCGCATCGTCGATCGCAAGAAGGACATGATCATCGTCTCGGGTTTCAACGTGTACCCGAACGAAATCGAAGACGTGGTCATGGCTCACCCGAAAGTCGCCAACTGCGCGGTGATCGGTGTGCCGGACGAGCGTTCGGGCGAGGCGGTGAAGTTGTTCGTGGTGGCTCGTGAGGCAGGGGTCAGCCTTGAAGAGCTGAAGGCCTACTGCAAGGAAAACTTCACGGCATACAAAGTGCCCAAGCACATCGTCTTGCGTGAATCGCTGCCGATGACGCCGGTCGGCAAGATTCTGCGGCGGGAGTTGCGGGATATCGCATAACCGCCAATAAATTGAGGCGATCCCAAAAGATCGCAGCCTTCGGCAGCTCCTACAATGGAACGCGATCCCTGTAGGAGCTGCCGAAGGCTGCGATCTTTTGCTTTGATACCCCGATTTACGGGGCTTTCAGCGACATATAGGTTTTTTGCTCTAAAATGACCGATTAGCAATCTTGAGTCACGATTGTGACCGTAGAGGCCGATTTTGGCTCTAGTCGACCCTTTTTAAAGCTGCTACTCTCGGCGCGCTTTGTGACTTCTCGGCCTAGTAAAAGCCAGACTCACCTATAGACAAACACCAATAATAATCGCATCAAATGCGGTGTTGAATTCGCGTTGCTGAGGAGTGGGCTTCCATGATCGAAGACTTTTGGAAGGATAAGTACCCAGCTGGAATTGCTGCCAACATCAATCCAGACGAGTACCCGAATATTCAGGCAGTGTTGAAGCAGTCCTGCCAACGCTTCGCCAACAAACCGGCATTCAGCAACCTGGGCAGGACAATCACCTACGGTGAGCTGTACGAATTGTCCGGTGCCTTTGCCGCTTACCTGCAACAGCATACCGATTTACAGCCGGGCGATCGAATCGCCGTGCAACTGCCTAACGTGTTGCAGTACCCGGTTGCCGTCTTCGGCGCCATCCGAGCCGGCTTGATCGTGGTCAACACCAACCCGCTGTACACCGCGCGGGAGATGGAGCACCAGTTCAACGACTCCGGTGCCAAAGCCCTGGTTTGCCTGGCCAACATGGCGCACCTGGCTGAAACCGTCGTGCCGAAAACCGGGGTCAAGCATGTAATCGTCACAGAAGTGGCGGACCTGCTGCCACCGCTCAAGCGCCTGCTGATCAACAGCGTGATCAAGTATGTGAAGAAGATGGTGCCGGCCTATCACTTGCCCAAAGCCGTCAAGTTCAACGATGTGCTGAGCAAGGGCCATGGCCAGCCCGTGACCGAAGCCAGCCCGGCCAGCAGCGATGTCGCGGTGCTGCAATACACCGGCGGCACCACTGGCGTCGCCAAGGGCGCGATGCTGACCCACCGCAACCTGGTGGCGAACATGCTGCAGTGCAAGGCGTTGATGGGCTCCAACCTTAATGAAGGCTGCGAGATCCTGATCACGCCGCTGCCGCTGTACCACATCTATGCCTTCACCTTTCATTGCATGGCGATGATGCTGATCGGCAACCACAACATCCGCGACCTGCCGGCGATGGTCAAGGAACTGTCGAAGTGGAAGTTCAGCGGTTTCGTCGGCCTCAACACCTTGTTCGTGGCCCTGTGCAACAACGAAGGCTTCCGCAAGCTGGATTTTTCGGCGCTGAAAGTCACTCTGTCCGGCGGCATGGCCCTGCAACTGGCGGCGGCCGAGCGCTGGAAAGCAGTCACCGGTTGCGCCATCTGCGAAGGTTACGGCATGACCGAAACCAGCCCTGTGGCCACGGTCAACCCGATCCAGAACATCCAGATCGGCACCATCGGCATTCCGGTGCCGTCGACCCTGTGCAAAATCGTCAATGATGCCGGTGTCGAACAGCCATTGGGCGAAATCGGTGAGTTGTGCGTGAAAGGCCCGCAAGTCATGAAGGGCTACTGGCAGCGCCAGGAAGCCACTGATGAAATCCTCGACAGCGAAGGCTGGTTGAAAACCGGCGACATCGCGCTGATCCAGGCGGATGGCTACATGCGCATTGTCGATCGCAAGAAAGACATGATCCTGGTGTCCGGCTTCAACGTGTACCCGAACGAGCTCGAAGACGTGCTGGCGACCCTGCCGGGCGTGCTGCAATGCGCGGCCATTGGTGTACCGGACGAGAAATCGGGCGAGGCGATCAAGATATTCATCGTCGCCAAGCCGGGCGTGACCCTGACCAAGGAGCAGGTGATGGAGCACATGCGCGCCAACGTCACCGGCTACAAGGTTCCAAAAGCGGTGGAGTTCCGCGATGCGCTGCCGACCACCAACGTCGGCAAGATCCTGCGTCGTGAACTGCGTGATGAAGAGTTGAAGAAGATCAACGCGAAGAAAACCGCCGCGTAATCAAACAAAAAGCCCCGCAGATGCGGGGCTTTTTGTTTGTGTTCTGATCGTTCCCACGCAGAGCGTGGGAACGATCAAGCAAGAGGGGCGTTATTGGCGGAACGGCGCGAAATTAACGTTGGTGCCCGCCGGGCGCATGTCCTGCAGGAACGAGTCCTTGTCGGCGCTCAGTTCCAGGCTCAGGGCCGCCTTGCGCTTGCCTTCGTTGCGTACCACCAGGCCTTCGAGTTTTTCGCGCAGGAACACCGTCGGCACTTTCAGGTGCAGCAGTTCGTCGGTGTCTGGCGTGTGCATCAGCAGGTGAATCCACTCGTACTGGCCAACAGCCAGGCGCGACACCGGAATGTCGAACCACCAGATGTTGCGGTTGCGGTTCAGTTCGGTGAAGTGGCAATTGTTGACGCCAAGCACAGCACCGCCGAGTTCCTGATTTCTGCGGGCAATGGCCTGCTTTTTATCGAGTTTCATAACATTCCTACAAAATTGGATCTTCAGCGCCAGGGCCTGAATACGTTGCGCATTCTCGGGGGTTGGCCGGTAAACATAAAGCCCAACCTGCTCGGATCGATGAAATGTCGCGATAAAAATAAATGAAACTCCGTGCAAACGCCTCCGGTCAACCTTCTGTAACCACTTTATTCATCAATATGTTCGGGAGAAATACCATGAGCAGCACAGGCGATAAAGTTAAAGGCATGGCCAATGAAGCCGCTGGTAACGTCAAGCAAGGCGTTGGCAAGGCTACCGGCAACGACAAGATGCGCGCCGAAGGCGTTGTGCAGGAAAAGAAAGGCGAAGCTCAGCAAGCCGTGGGCAAAGCCAAGGACGCTGTCAAAAAAGGCGTCGACAAGGCCTGATTCGGCCTGATTGGCAAACGCGACGGCCATCCACGGATGGCCGTTTTTGTGTCAGCCTGAACTTGAGCACGGAAATCGTTTCAAAGTCGCCAAGTAAACTGCTTTGATGTAGAAAACAGCCCCTGAGTCGCCACGACTTCAACCCTATCTTGATTGCGGCGAATGGAGACGCTAATGATTTTTCCAGACATGAGAGGCCTGCCTATCCACCGTGTGATGATGCGCACGGTCACCGAGTTCGTCGATGACGAGATGTCGACCTATGCCTCGGCGCTGGCCTATCAGATGCTGTTTTCGTTGTTTCCTTTCATCCTGTTCCTGATTGCCCTGATCGGCTTCCTGCATCTGCCAGACTTTTTTTCCTGGTTGCGCCTGCAATCGGAGCTGGTGTTGCCACCCCAGGCGCTCGAGCAAGTGAACCCGGTGATCGACCAGCTCCAGCAATCCAAGGGGGGACTGCTGTCGGTGGGTATCGTGATTGCCCTGTGGACCGCGTCGGCCGGCGTGCGCTTGATGATGAGCGCGATGAATGCCGCCTACGATGTGGTTGAAGGCCGGCCGGCGTGGAAGCGCTTTCCGCTGTCGATCATCTACACCGTCGGCATCGCCGGTATGCTGCTTATCGCTGCCGCCCTGATGGTGCTAGGGCCGCAGGTGATGAGCTGGATCGCATCGCAAGTTGGTCTTGAGTACTTCATTGTCACGCTGTGGAGCATCGTGCGCTGGCCGATGATCGTGATTTTGTTGATGGTTGCCGTCGCTTTGATCTACTACGTCATGCCCGACGTCAAACAGGAGTTCCGCTTCATCACGCCAGGTTCGGTGCTGTCGGTGGTGGTTTGGATCATTGCGTCCCTGGGCTTTGGTTTGTACGTCAAGGAATTCGCCAACTACAACGCCATGTATGGCAGTATCGGTGCGATCATCGTGCTGTTGCTGTACTTCTACATTTCCGCCGCGGTGTTGCTGCTGGGAGCGGAAATGAACGCGGTAATCGAGCACATGTCGCGAGAGGGCAAAGACCCTGGCGAGAAGGTTCCCGGCGAGCATGGACCCGTCCATGAGGAAAAACACCACGTGTCGGGACTGGGCCGGGATCATTCAAAACCCAAACCGACCATTGACGAAACCTGACCATGATCCGTGAAATCCTGAAAATGGGCGATGAACGCCTGCTGCGCATCGCCCCGCAAGTGCCGGCCGAGATGTTCGACAGCCCCGAATTGTGGCAACTGATCGACGACATGTTCCAGACCATGGAAAGCGTCGGCGGGGTAGGCCTGGCCGCACCGCAGATCGGAGTCGACCTGCAGCTGGTGATCTTCGGGTTCGAGCACAGCGAACGTTACCCGGACGCCGAAGCGGTGCCGCAGACCATTCTGATCAATCCGCTGATCACGCCGCTGAGCCCGACGATGGAAGAAGGTTTCGAAGGGTGCCTGTCGGTGCCTGGCCTGCGCGGCGCGGTGGATCGATATCAACACATCCGCTACGAAGGGTTCGACCCCAAGGGCGAGCCGATCGTGCGTATCGCTTCAGGGTTTCACGCGCGGGTGGTGCAGCATGAGTGCGATCACCTGATCGGTCGGTTGTACCCGTCGCGCATCAGCGATTTCAGCAAGTTCGGGTTTACCGAGGTGATGTTCCCGGACCTTGATCCCAACGCAGACGACTGACTGTTACGGCTCCAGGCCCATGGCAATCATCGGCTTGCTGCGCGCGTAGCGACTCAGGCGCTCGACCATGGCGTAGGGCATTGGCGGATCGAAGGCAAAGCCACGACGTTGGTAAAAATCACGCAAGTCCGGATGACAGAACAGCCATACCGGGCTTTCAATGTTTTGGGTGGCGGCGGCGATCAATGCCGCGGCGACACCCTGTCCGCGACAGGCCGGGTCGACAAACAGCCCGGTCAACCAATGCCCGCCGGACACCGGCCGCAAACACAGCGCCGCGACGATCCCGTCGCGCCGCGCAACCCACAATTGTGCGTCGCGGACCGCCTTCATCGACGATTGGTGGGCGCGATAAAACTTGTTCATCAGCGGCCATGACGGCTCGTCGAGACGGGTGTACTGGGTGTCGGGCATGGTCTGGGACTGTCGGTGCGCAAAGCGGGTGATTATAAAAGAACACGCCGCCGAAGATAGGTGTATACCTGATCTCACATCCCCAGTCAGTGGAGTACGCATCATGTCCAAAGGTATGGATTCGAAGAAAGCAGCGAAGAAAAAACCGCTGAAAACCGCCATCGAAAAGCGCACCGAAAAGAAAGCCAAGAAGGTAGGCGTGTTCGGTCACTGAGCCGGCGTTGATGGCCGCTCCCATGCAACATGGGAGCGGTCCTTATGAAAAAATCTGCAAAAATTGCCCCTTTGAATCGTCTGAGAGAAGTCTGCATGGAGCTCAAGACCAACGCGACGCTGATCATCATCGACCAACAGAAAGGCATCCTGCATCCCAAACTCGGTCGGCGGAACAATCCCCAGGCCGAGGAGCGCATGCTGCAACTGCTCGGCCATTGGCGCCGTAGCGCTCGGCCGGTGATTCACGTGCAACATTTGTCCCGTTCAGAGGATTCAGTGTTCTGGCCTGGGCAGACCGGGGTGGAGTTTCAGACGCGGTTTCTGCCTGCTCCTGGCGAACGACACGTTCAAAAACAGGTACCGGACGCGTTTTGTTCGACGGGGCTGGAAGCCGTTTTGCGCGAGGCGGGGATCGAGCAACTGGTTATCGTTGGCGTGGCGACTCACAACTCGGTGGAGTCCACGGCGCGCACGGCAGGCAATCTGGGGTTTGAGACCTGGGTCGTGGAGGATGGCTGCTTTACCTTCGACAAGGCCGATTTTTTCGGCAATGCCCATTCAGCCGAAGAGGTTCATGCGATGTCGCTGGGGAACTTGCACGGCGAGTACGCCACCGTCACCAGCACCGCACATATCCTGGACGCGGTTGAAACCCTGTAGGAGCCGGCTTGCCGGCGAAGGCGGCCAGCCTGATACACCCGTAGCCCCTACAGAGAATCGGATTCAGCCGATCAAGCGCCGTGGCACTTCTTGAACTTCTTGCCGTTGCCGCATGGGCAAGGATCGTTGCGGCCGACGTCTTTCAAGGCGTTGCGCACCGGTTCCTGGTGGGCGTGGCCGCAGTTCGGGCCGTGAACATGGCCATGGTCGTGATCATGCTGGTGATGGTCATGATCGTGGTTGCAGTCTGGGCCATGAACATGGGGTTGCTGGGTCATCGAGGTTGCTCCGGAATTAGATCGGCGGGGATTATCACGCCATTACGCGCCAGGTGCACGTAGTGAGCGATGAATAAACCGGTTTCCATCTCACCTTCAAGACGATAGGGAATGGCCTGCTCGGAGTTTTTCAGTTGTTTGACCAGGTCCCTGACCTTAGGCCACAGGTTGGTGCGGATCGGCACCTTGTAAAAACGACTGCTCTTGGGGTTTACGGTGATCCAGTGCTCGTGCTCGCCCTCGGCCAGCAGGATGTCGCCCAAGTGGATGCGGTACTCCAGGCCGCGCACGGTCAGCTCGCTGTCATTGCGGTTGTCGATGCGAAAATGCAGGACGAACCGCTGCTCCAACAGCTTGGCCCGCACGACTTCGACCCTGACCAGATGCACCTCGGGGTCTGGCTCATCGTTACTGAACCAGGACGCGCAGCCGCCGAGCCCCAGGCAAAGAGCCAGTATGAGCAGAATGCGTGCGAGTTGCTGGGTGATCATGGTCGTTTTTCTCTCCCTAGAACCCCAGTCTAGCCGCTAAAAGATCGCAGCCTTCGGCAGCTCCTACAGGGTGTACGTCAATTCGACGTAGGAGCTGCCGCAGGCTGCGATCTTTTGACCTTGTATCAGCTACCGAAATACCCCGAACAGCACTTCTTGATGTTATGCAACAAAACACTACCAGCATGCGGGGCCATTCTGGAACTCTCCTGTTCAAACGCCGTTGAGGGTAGGGCGGTCCAGCTTAAGGCGTTTAGGCGGAGTGTAGTTCAGGCATTCTGGCGATCAGGAGATGACGTGGTGATTCAACGCCTGCCCTAGCTCCAGAATCCGGCGATACACGGTATACGTTTCTTCAAGCAGGTCATGTCCCCAGCAGCGCGGGAACTCCGTCTCGCCTTCCTTCGTGTTGAACGTATACGAGAATTTCTCTACCCGCAGGCCGCTAACGTTTTCTTCGAACGAGACACTAGGCTTACTCTGCAAAAGGCGACGGTGCTTAGAGATGTTGCTGAAGGCTGCAAGATAGCGGAACCAGTAAGATGAGTTCAGTTCCAGCATGCCTTGCTTCAACGCTGATTCGGGCAGGCTGTTGGCAACCCTGCCGAAGGTGGAGTCACGCTCAGGTAGAGGTGTTGGCATGGCCAGCGTATTGGCGAGTTGAGCGAAAATGTCAGCGTAGTTTCGCACCGTGTGAATGGTGGCAATGATATTGGCTTCGTGAACGAGAGCAGCCCTACTGAAATCAGCCTCAAAGCTCATCATGGCGACAAACATTTTGTCGTGACTGCCATCAGGTTGCTTGAACTCTGCGAATGCGTCCCTTGCCAGTCGAGCATGATATTTAACAATGAAGGCTGAACGGCTTAGCGACTTCGGCAGGTCTGCGGTCTGGTCGTCATCAGGCCGGGTTGTCTCAATCCATTCCTGAAGTTGCTTCAGCTTCCATGTGGTAGTCATACACCTGCTCCGTTCTGTGAAGGGCAGAGCGTACCACTGGTAGAAATGTTCACGCTGTTTCGGGTGGAAATCCTCGTGCCTCACCTTCCGGGCTGACAAATCGTCAAAATCGCCTGATTGCTTTGCAAGCGAATTGCCACTACTTTTGGAGCCTCATTTCTACCCCAAGGACGATGCTGTGAAGTCAAGAAACTTGTACACAATTCACGATGTGATCATCAGAAACTACACAGTCACGGCGATGCCGTCGGGCAAGTTTCTGCACCAGTTCAATCCGCTTACTACCGACACCCTGTATCAGTTTGAGACCAACAGCAGCAATGCGGAGCTGGTGAATGGAGACCGCTACAACATCGGCTTTGTTGAAGACGCGGCAGGGAGGAACATCATTGAGCCGTCTGCTCTAGGAAAGGCTGATACTGCTAACAAACTGCTCAGCTATTCGGCAGCAAAACATTTCTCGATAGACAAGCTGGCTGAGAATAAAGGCAAGAACGACGCCCGTGTCAGACACCGAGCGACGGACGGTTACTACTGGGGTCGCAAATATGCGTGGCGGCGCTTCGGGCTGGTGATCGCGAAGAGTGCGTTCTATCAATACCTTCAAGAGATTGCCCACCCTTGCGTCCCGTGCAAGACCGTCAACGACGACGTAGGCATACATTCGAATGAGGAATCGATTGCCTTTAAGGAAGAAGGTCTGGAAGAGGCTATGGACCAACTGATTGAGACCGCTGAGCGGGTTGGGCGGTACTTCAAATCGCCGCTCTACAGCAAGAAATTTCAGGTTCGCCCCGTCAACGCAATTTCTGACAAGAAGTAATTCCCTAGCCAGAACAGCGGGCAACGACTCTACTTTCCAGTGGCTTCTTTCCCTCTGATGACAGTCGTTTGCTCGTAATCGAACAAACCATTTCTTGATCCTTTTTCCTCGCTGCGTCCCAAATCCCGCGCCGCGAGGATCACGCACCTTGGGCTTGTTCTTGATTTCTGGCTGGGAAATATAAGCTGGGGCGATTGATGCTTGGAAAGTGGGTTTTGTGCGAGGGGTATTCAACGCTGTGCGACCGGCCAAACCAGAAGCTGTCTTAAATATTAAATAACCTTGAGCCCCCTCAGAGGTTCTACAGGCATGAGGTGCAGCCACTCAACCGTTAGAACACGAACTCGTGGTATGTGGCGTCAACCTCGGCTTGGGTGAGGCCGATGTACACCATCGTGACAGCGGGGCTTGAGTGGTTCAGCACCTTACAAATCAACTCTATGGAAACGCCCCCGCTGTACATCAGCCAGCCGCGTGTCTTCCTCATTGAGTGGGTGCCGAGCTGAATGCTCATTTCCTCACCAACAGCTTTGAATGCAGTTGCTACAGCTACACGGCTAACGGCTTTGCCTTTGGCTCTGTTGCTATCCACCTGAAACAGGAAGGTGTGGTCAGGGTGAGCCTTGCGGCGGCGTGCAATGATTGCCTTTGCACCACTGTTCAAATCGATTTGACGAATCTTGTCGGTCTTGGATTCCTTTATCACCAGCTTATCGCTCTGCACGTCTTCAAAGGTGAGGGTGAGCAAGTCGGAGATACGGAGCGCGGTGTTGATACCGAATTCCCAAACGTCTGCGTACAGGGTATTGCCTTTGGCGTTCAAGGTGAGCTTGCGGCTAATCGTCTTGGCCTCACCGGGTGTCTTCACTGCTTCGACGATGTTCATTCTAATTAACACTCCGTGCAATCTGTTCATGTTGTGTTAATTAGATCACGGCCCACAGGGTTAGAGCAAGGCTTTTGAAGGGCTAGCTAATTAACACAATTACATTGTGTTAATTAGGCGGTCCCTCCATAGCACAGCCAAGGATTCAGGTAGCGAGCTACAGTTAACCCAATACCCAATCAACAGGAGCAACCATCATGGGCCAAGAGAAGCACCTTAGGGACGAAGCTGAGGCGAGTTGGGATCGCAAGGCAGTAGCTGAAGACATTCGGTGCAGCATCTGCAAAAGTCATATCCCCTACGGCGAGCGAGACATCTACTTTCAAACCAAAATGTGTGGCTACTGTGCGAAAGAGGCTCAGAAAACTGATTGATACTGGCCTATGATTTGTGGGCGTTCGTGCGGCTTGTCGATTCCGTTTTTCTCAACTTTTCACATTCCCGGCGCCAGAGCGTAAGAAAGCGAAACGCTTAGCAATGACGCACTATTGTGGTGCGAGAAAGGGGTTTTCCGCTGAAACTCTGGTGTTTACCGGGTAATGCTGGATTGTCCAATGCGGCTGTAAGCCACGGAAATCAAGGGGGTAGCTCGCTAACGCTCAAAATGCGGCTTACTGAGTGGCAGAATGTACCGGGTAGTTAATATGAGGTTTTGCTGGGTTTTAGAGTAGTTATTCTAATGTGGCTTGGAGGACTTCACTAAATCTCGCTGAAGGCTTTATCTCAGGGCTTTTCTGAATCCGTCGCACAATACAGAGAAGGGCGATTGGCTTTCGGTCGCACAATGAAGACAGAACACTTTGCTGGCGCTCGCGGAAGGGAACATTTTGATTGTGACGCACTATGAAGAGAGAAGCGGAGCGCACATTCAGATGGGATACGCTTTGACCGTAGGTCAGGAGGGACTACCTCGGGGCGAATCGCCCAAACTGATCACCAAAATCACCAAAATCACCAAAATCACCAAAATCACCAAAATCACCAAAATCAGTAACAAAGGACTATGACTGACATGAAGCACATCCTCTTGGCATCTGCCGCCCTACTGGCTATGCCAATCACTGGCTTTGCAGGCTCCCTCTACTTGAGCTGCAAACAGCTTTCAGCTCCTATGTTCAACTTTGATAAGGCGTACAGCAAAGCTCCGCAGAACGCTAGAGAACAGTTTTTGATGGATGCTATGGAACAGGGGATTATTGGGAATTTCATGATTCCGCCGTCCACTTGGGAAATTAATCTCACAGATAAAACCATCGTGTCACCAGAGGAAAGCCACAAGGTGCTAGCTGTCACTGCGGCATCTAACAACATGATCGAAGGTGCATCTAGATCCAGTACCACGTTCAAGCTCAACAGAATAAATGCAATGCTTGAATACAACAGGTATATCAGTGAGGAGTCTGTGGCCACTTGGAAGAAGGCACATGGCGGCACAATACCTTCCACCCTAACGTATAAGTACATTTGTGAATCAAGCAGCAGACCAGCTATCTGATGATCTGGTGATTGTCCGCCCTTGAATATGTGACTTTGTGGAGCACTGCTCTGAACGGACGTTCGAGGGTCAACCCTCTGAGGAGTTGTCAGCTGCTGTACGGGAATATCACTTGAAATGGAAAACTCGTTCCACTCGCGGACACACTTTCTGACAGGGTTGATTGGCCTAGAGGTCACGTAAATCAAGGGTTGCACTGTCGGAAGGGTTACTCTAAAAGGTGTCAAAACAGTACAGCAGTTATACGCTGCTTTCTGCACGAATGATTAGAAAGGTGGGTCTTCATCCATCTCATCAGCTGTAGCTGGTCCCCAATTTAGCAAGACTGGCTTACGACCAAACATCAGCTCATATTCATCAGCATGATCAGCATTGAAGACCTGACGATCAGTCCAAGGCATGGCGAAGTATGCACGTTTCTTCTCATCCTTCTCTTCTTGCTCGGCACGACGCTTTTGGTCATCAGTCATTTTACGGCTGGCAAAATTGAAACCAAACACCAGCTCATCAATCTCGTCCTCAGTACAATCAGTACCTTGAAGAAGGTTGAACAGTGTTTGCAGATTATCGTCAGACAGCACGCCAACAAGGTTCTTGTGATCCCTACCGTCTTCGTCGGTAAAGATGGTGTACATCTTGTTGATTGGTGCGAGCAGCCATTCCAGATCAGGGCGGAAAGCAGAGTGACGGAGAACCTCAGAGAATAGAATCTCTTGTTCGGTTGTGGCTTTCAGTTTGAAATTGAAGAATCGCTTGTCTTGAATCTCAGCAACGGCCATTTGCAGTTCAATGGTTGTGCTCTTTGGATCCTTGAGGATGGCTTTGAACTTGTCGTGATCCGGGTTGGCTGGATCAATCGCTTGCTCTAGGTTGGCGAGCGCCTGTGCTTTGGCAGAAGGCTTGAGGCCGGCTTTGCGGCAGGCTTCCGTCAGTGTCTCCAGTCCGACAAACTCTTCAACCAGTGCCCACACGTCGGCATTGCTCATGTTCTCGTCTACAGACCACTTGGCTTTGAGTTCTAGACGGCTGATGGACACACCAGCACCAGAAATGAAAGCTCCTGCTGCACGGTTGCGGCTACCCAGGCCAACGAAAAGATTCTCAGAGGACAGCAGCCCCACACGGAAAGAATTGTTGGCGGCGTCAAGGTGGCAGGTGTGGAAAGTGTTCTTACCGCTCTTGAGGTTGGCGGTGTTTGTTGCGGTCAGCACGTTGATTGTTGCAACAGCTTCATCAACATAACCTCTCCATGTGGTGAGAATTTGTACACTTCCCGCTGCACGTACAGCATCAAGAATGCGGTAGCGTTGGTGTGCATCAAGGGGAATGATGTAAGGCTTCTTTGCACGTGTCTTGGCACGTTTAACTTTGCGGACAAGGGATTTGCAATCTCTCTTATCATTCTTGCAGTAACATTGGTCAGAGCGGCTTGGTGTGAATGGCTTCTTGCAGCTGTCCAGAAGGCAACGATGGCGGCCATCGGATAGTTTTACTGGCTTTTGTTTAACGGCTTTGGTTGTTGATGTCATTGTGTGTAGCTCCAATCAGGATAGCGGGAAGTGGATTGTTTGCAGTGAATGCAGCACGGCAACTGTTGCAGCAGAATGGGCGGATTCGCTTACTAATATAAACGTGCCCACAGTTTTTGCAGGTACAGGCTTTCAAGTGTTGTTCTCCTATTGTTGATAATTAGGCTGTTCTTCTATCACCACTAGCTTTCGTTTGGCGGCTCGGTGCATTTGCATGTAGCACTTTTGGCTGCATGTTCGTTTCTTGGTTGCTCGGCGTGTCTCTACGGGATTACCGCAAACAACGCACGGGCATATAACAGTGATTGCCATAATGGCCTCCCGTATGGTTAATGATTTAGTGTGTTTAATGTGTGAGAATAAGAAGTCGTGAGCCAAGAAAAAGGCCAGCTTTATAGGTCTGGCCTTTAAATTGCAACACAACAAAAATGCCCATTGTGATAATCACCAGAGCAGTAACTGGGGATCATCACCTGAGGACGGCAGAATTAGTTGCTAGGGGCGTCCACAGACTAGCGGCTGATTGAAGCCCAGAAATCGAAAACCGGGTTGGACTAAGGAACCCACCGAAGTGGAATCTTTGAAAAGGTGCCTACGAAGGAATGGCGTAGGCGATCTAACCACTCGGGGTAATTAGACAGAAATTGGGCAAGCAGCATTAGTATGCTTTAGTTGTTAAACTATTTTCTCATAGAAACTCTGTATGTCAAGACCTCAAGGGGTATTTAGTAAACATTTATTTAGAATAAGTGATGAGTGGTAGTGTGTCAGTTCACTATCAGTTCACTTGCAGGGATAGGCTTCTCTACACTTGCAAGGATAGGCTTCTCTAAGTGCAAGCAAGGTCAGCCATGTTGGATCTTCATTTAAATTATCTGGGTGATTTTCGAGAAACTTAACGACGATTCGTGCAGCTTCTCCATTTGAAATGCCGATGTATGGGAAGCATATTCTATAGATGGACTTGGATGTTGGCTCATCAAGGAATATCGTCGTCACTGTGCTTCTTACACCTCCGAGAAGCCCTATGCAGTAACCAACATCTATTCCCTGATTTAATGGTAATTTTTCGCCGTCATCAAATTTCACCACCAAGCGACATGCCTTCAGGAGATTATTGCCGTCAATGGGGGCCGCTTCAGCCATACCACCTGTAAGTGTGCCAGCCAGTGCAATCACCGCTATCAACATTTTCATCAGCGTTTCTCGCCTCGATTGCTGTAATCGCGGTAGGCATAGGTCATCCTGCTAACGGCGCTCTCGCTCTCACGCTTGTCCACATCACTTAGTCTCCAGCGTAGCCGCTCATGGTCGATCTTAAGACCCTCGTTCGATTTCTTCAGGGCTGCAAGCTCCTTGGAGCTGTCGCGGTACATCACTACCAACCCGGCGATGGCCTCATGGGCTCTGCGGAGGTCAGAGCGTGTCGTCTCTAGCTCAGCTTCCAACAGGCGGTTGTAATGCTGGAGCATTTCTACGTGCGTAGGCATCCCCAGTTCGAAGTCTGTGTCATCAACCAAATCGTCATTCATAGCGGTAACACCGATCACCCGAATACTGTATGGATGAGCAGTGCCGGAGTCGGGAAGGTTGTTCAAGCTGGGAGGGCTGGCGGGATGTAGGCATTTAGTGACGTTAAAGCCCGCATACGCTCTGGTAGCATTCTGGAATGACATTTGTGGCGAGGATGGGGAAGGGATGATTTCAAAACGCAAGAAGCTTTTGCTGGGGTCGTTGGTTGTTGCAGCCCTAACCGCCTTTGTGGGCGCTGTCGTCAAAATGATTGTGGAGGAGCATAAGGAAACTGTCCTACCGATAGTTTCCGTCATCTGGGATTGGATGGTGGGCGTCTACGAAAGCCTTGTGCAACCGACTCAGATACCACTCTGGCTACTGATCGTTGCCTTAGCTGCGATGGCTGGTGTGATCGCTTTTCTGATCGTCCGTAATCGAAAGCTTGCAGGGGAGTTGAGCACGGCATTAGTCAAATTGAACCCGCCAATCCCTCCTCTGCCCCTACTCAACGAGGATCAACAAGAAGTTTTGATCATTGTCGCTCGACATGATGATGAGGGTATGGAGCTGGTCAAAGACGATGTCCGTGGTTACACAGAGCTTTCCAAGGTGGCGTGTGATGGTGCTCTGGACGTTTTGTATGAAGAGGGGCTGATCAACATTCTCTACGGTCGTTGGGGGACTCAGGTCATGCTACAACCCAACGGGCGGAAATACGTATTGGACTCCCGATCCCCGTTAGCGTGGGCGCCCAAGCGGGCATAGGTAATACATGGTCACCAGTAGCCCGCCCTTAGCGGGCTTTTCATTTCTCATGCCTTTACACCGTGACGCGCTTTCCACATTGCCAGAAGCTCTGGAGGTAGCTCGTCCCAAGATTCTGTTTTCGCGAAAATGGCCTCCACCTCGTTCATCTCACCTTGGATTACCTGAAGGTCGACATACTCGTCATGCATTCCCTCAAAACGGATATTCTTACCAGTGTGGATGAGGTAGAACAGCAGGTTTGCCGTTTCTTCGCTGAATAGGGTAGGGATGGCGTTGTTTCTGCTCACCCAGTACATCTCATCTGTCCTGCCGCGCTTGCTCACAAAAATGTGCAAACCCAGCCGCTTGATAAGATTGTTGGCAGCTACACGACCTTCGAACGATACGAGGTCCAGTTTTTCAAAGAAGTCTTCCTTGCTGATCACCTTGTCTGCTGCCAACTGTTCAGTCAGGGTTGTGCGTTCAGACTCAAGCGCCCCGATATTGGCTTCCAAGTCTTGAAGCAGTCTTGCGGTGATGCGAGACGGAAATTCAATGTGTGAGGCTTCAGCTTCGTCCTGCTTGTCCTTGAGTTCTGCAATCCGTCCTTCAAGAATTTGAAGAGATTTCTGCAAGCTCCCTGAGCTGTCTTGCACCAATGACAGGCTATCAACCTTAGTCAAAATCTCCTTGAATACTGCTTCAGATCGTGGGGCGCTGATGATCCCTGCGTCACACATTCCCTTCGTCGTATTGGCACATTTGTAGTATTTGCGGCCACGTTGCCCTTGAAGGTGCATGGCTGCCCCACATTTGTAGCAGTTCAGAATCCCAGTCAGCACATTGAAGTTTGTGGTGGTCTTGGTGACGGTGTGGACTCTGCGAGACGACCTTGCAGCTTGTGCTAGGTAGTATTCGTCTTCCGTCATTACGGCAGGGAAGTAGTTTTTGACGGGCTCACCATCTGGAGTTCGTTTGCCTTCGATGAAGATGTGAGGCTGATACTCGCCCAACACTGCACGGCTATCGAGGATGTGACGGACAGTGCTGAAGCCCCACAAGCCGCTGAAATTCTTTCTGCCAGCACTGAACGCAGGAATGCCTTCTTGATTCAACGTTGCTGCGATGATGCGGGAGCCGTGGCCTTTCGTGGATAGCTCAAAGATGCGGCGAACAACGGTAGCGTTGGCAGTATTCAACACGTAGCCATCAGGTGTCACATCCAGCCAGAGAGGACGGAGTTTTCCCAAGGGCTTGCCAGTCTCGCGAGCGTCTTTCTGTTTGTTACGCCATGCAGAAGATACCCGACCACCTTTCGTTGCCGATTCTTCATGGGCACGTGACATTGAGATGATCGAAATGATCAGATCGAGTTCGTTGTAATCCTTCGTATACAGGCGTTTGTCCACACTGGTGTAGACGTTGATGCCCTTGGCCAGAAGATCAAGGAAGCGGGGAAGGGCGTCTCTCACTCGCTCACGTGAAAGGCGGTCCAAAGACTCCACTACTAAATAGCTGCCCGGTGGGATTGTCCCGTCTTCAACGAAGCTCAGGAATCGGGCTAGCTCGCCAGTGTCGTCAAGGTGCTTGCCCTTAAAGGCTGAGCGGCCTGCATCGAAGAAAAGGTATTCACGAGGGTCAGCCAGCTCTAAGTCGTTTTCTTCGCAGAACGCCTTGGCGGCTTTCACTTGCCTTGCGTAGCTGTCTCCTGCTGACTGTTTTGCACTACTGAATCGGATGTAGCTGAAGACCTTTCCCACGACGCAAACCTACCCAAACCTTTATGGTAGGTAATTGTAACAACACTTCTTGAACTTGTGCCCGCTCGCGCAAGGGCAGGCGTCGTTGCGCCCGATGTCCAGTTGCACGGTAGGGTCGATGAAGTACCAGCGTCCGGCATTCTGTACAAACGATGAGCGTTCACGATGGCTGTGCTCGCCGCTGCCGTCGTGCCAGCGTGCGGTGAACGTGACGAAGGCATGCTCCGGCTGGCCGCCGAGCACTTCGGAGCTTTCGACTTCAAGGCCCAGCCAGGTGCTCTGGGCACTCCAGTCAGTAATCGATTGGCGATCGAGCCCGCTTTGCTGGGCGGGCAGGGTGGTGGCCACCAGGTAATCGATCAGGCCCAGCACGTAGGCGCTGTAGCGCGAGCGCATCAGGGCTTCGGCGCAGGGTGCCGGATGTCCGGCATGGTAATGGCCGCAGCAGGCGTCTAGCAGGGTGCCGCTGCCGCAAGGGCAAATGGATGTACTCATTGCGTTACCACCAGTATTTCCCAAAGTTTTCCGGATTGGCCCAGAACCGCGAGTTGAGCCAGTCGGGTACTTGTTTGTAGTCAAGCAGATCATAAGTGAACAGCGTCAGCACCTGCTCGTCACGCTGGAAGCGTTCGCTGGCTTGCAGTGCCAGGGAGAAAAAATCGGTTTCCTGCCAGCCGCTCGCGGGCAAGTCGGCCAGCACCGCGATGCGGCTGGCATTGAGGTTGCGAATGCCACCGAGCAGGTTCAGCCCATCTCGCTTGGGCAGGTGTTCGAGGCAGTCGACCACCAGCGCGAGGTCAAAGCGGCGCGCCGCCAGCTCGGCAGGCAGCGGTCCGGGCGCCGTATGCGCCACGCTGCTGTCCGGATGCGCAAGCTTGAAGGCCTCAAGCGCGGGGAATTCGCTGGCGCCAATCAACAACAGGCGCGCAGGGGCATAACGGTCCAGCAAAGCGGCTAGAGCCTGCTGCGGCGTACGTGAAGAAATACCTGCATTCATTGAAAGTCCTCAATCAGATTTGCCAAGACTAGCCTGCCCGCTTGTTCGATCCTAGAGCGGCTTTGCGTGAAAAGTCACGATCCCCTGTGAACACGAGATAAAACTGCCATGGCCTATTGCTGGCGGAGATTAAAACTCCGGTCTTTACTCCCTGAATCGGTTCTAAGCCGATCCTTCAGGAGAAAACTAGATGAGCATAGTTCGGACAGCATTACCCCTGGTTCTGCTAACCAGTGTGTTGACTGGTTGCGCAGGTTTGCAGAAAACCGACTGGCCGACCTGTGCCGCGGTCGGTGGTGTCGTAGGTGCGGGTCTCGGCGCGACCGAGAGTTCATCATGGGCCGGTTATGGCGCGTTGGTAGTCGGTGCTACGGCGGCAGCCTATTGCTGGGTTCACGGTGATGGTGACGAAGATGGCGATGGTGTGCTCGATAGCCGCGACAAGTGCCCGGGCACGCCACGGGGCGTGAAGGTCGATGCCGATGGTTGCCCACCACCAGCGCCTGCTCCAGTGGTTGAAGAGGTCGTGGTCGTCAAGGAAGAAACCATCGTCATCCGCGATGTCAACTTCCAGTTCGACTCGGCCAAGCTGACAGCCGCCGATAAAGAGAAGCTCAACACCATCGCCACTCGCCTGAAACAGGAAGCAGCCAGCGCCCAACTGACCGTGACCGGTCACACCGACAGCGTGGGCAGCGATGCCTACAACCAGAAACTGTCGGACCGCCGCGCGCATTCGGTGGTGGAATACCTGATCGAAAGTGGTGTGCCTCGCAGTAGCTTCGTATCGGTCTCCGGGGCCGGGGAAAGCCAGCCGGTTGCCGACAACAAAACTGCTGACGGTCGCGCGATGAACCGTCGCACGGAAATCAAAATCAACCGCTAGAGCCCTCGCATCCACGGCTTGTGCAGTCGTGGATGCGGGTCTTTACTCCTGTGTAACCGGCATCGGCCGGTGGCACAGGAGCTTTCAAAAATGAGCAATTTCACAAGGACCGTCTTGCCGGTTCTGCTGCTTGGCAGCCTGTTGACCGGTTGCGCTACTCACAGCGATGGCACCGCCCCCCTCAATCAACGTACCTGGCCGATCTGCAGCCTCATCGGCGGACTCGTCGGTGGAGGTCTGGGCGCTATCCAAAGTAGCGGTTGGGCGGCCGGTGGAGCGGCGCTCGGGATCTTGAGCGGTGGTTTGATCTGTTATGCCCAGGATGGCGACGAAGACGATGATGGCGTATTCGACCGTCGCGATCGCTGCCCCGACACGCCCGCCAATACCCCTGTGGAACATCATGGCTGCCCGCTGCCGCAATACCCGGCCAGCGTGAAGGCTGAACCTGTGCAAGCCGAAGTCATTACCCTGAGCGATGCCGACGATGTGCTGTTTGCCTTCAATAGCGCTGACTTGACCCCCAGCATGCAAAGCAAGCTGGATTCGGTGATGGGTAAACTGCAGGACCCCAGCGTCGCGAGCATCAAGGTGGTCGGGCATACCGACAGCGTTGGGTCGGATGAATACAACCAGGAACTGTCGCAAAAACGTGCCAGCAGCGTCGCCGAGTATCTGCTCAGCCAGCACGTTGCGCCCAATAAAGTCACCAGCGAAGGCAAGGGCGAGAGCGAGCCCGTTGCCGATAATGATACCGAAGAAGGACGCGCGCAAAACCGCCGCGTGGAGTTGCACATCAATCGCTGAACCGCGCAATAGAGCCGTCGGGCGATGATTTACGTCGTTCCGTCGGCCATTTGCCATCTTCGTCCGGAATTTTCGCTTGCCCTCTGGCTTATCCCGCGTGGAAGCCGTTACTGTGCGAGCAAATAATAATTCTGATCGGGGGTGCGTATGAACGTGATATGGGGGCTGGGGAAGCTGTTGACCCTGGTGTTCTGGCTGGTGGTGCTGCTCAATCTGCTCACGCCGTTCATCTATCCGCTGCACCCGTTGGTCAACCTGGCCGGCTGCCTGCTGGCGGGGCTTCATCTGCTGGAGGCGCTGTTCTGCTACCGCAGCCTCAGGGGCCGCGCCCACCCTTGGCTCGATCGCTTGAAAGTGCTCTTTTTCGGCGTTTTCCACCTGCAAACCATCCCGGCTCCCATCCCGTCTAAGGCTTCCCATGCGTAAATTCTGTCTGCTCGCCGCCCTCATCAGCCCATTGGCTTGCGCCCAGGTGGTGAGTGTCGAAACCAACTCGCTGATGCGCCTGCCCAACACTGCCAGCACCTTGCAACTGGAACGCCTGGAAGTGGCCGACTACGGCACCTTGCTGATTCCCTCGAACGTGACCGAAGTCAGCGTCGGTGAACTGCGCCTGGGCCGTGACGCGCGGATTACCATTGTCCCTGGTGAGCAGGCGCTGGAGTTGAAGGTCAACCGAGCCGAGCTGTCCGAGGGCAGCCAGATCACCGCGCGCGGCGCACCGGGGACTTACCAGAAGGCTGCCCGCTCCGGGCGCAACCTGAACTTGCAGATCAAGGCACTGACGGCACCGCAACTGCTGGTGGATGGTCGCGGTGGCGCGGGCGCACCAGGATTCGTCGGCCTCGACGGGGCCAACGGCCAGGCACCAGGTTGTGCCTGGGGCCAGGCGGGTCGCGGTGCCGACGGCAGCGATGGCAGCAATGGCCAGGCCGGTGCGCCTGGCGCGGCGGTCAGGCTGGCGGTGCCTCGCGATTACCCCGCAGACAAGATCAAGGTTCAAGTGGCCGGCGGTGCCGGTGGCGTGGCCGGGCCAGGTGGTAAGCCGGGGGCGGGCGGTAAAGCCAAGGGTTGCCTGGTCTACAAGGCCGATGGCGGCAAGAGTGGCAAGCCTGGCCTGGACGGGCAACCGGGAGAGGAGGGGGCTGCAGGTTCGGTGACGGTGCAGCGGTTGTAACCCCCATCCCCCAGACCGATCGTTCCCACGCAGAGCGTGGGACCGATCACAACGTCGGCCGAACCGCCGCAATCGCCACCAACACCAGACCTACAATCAGATTGATCCCCACCAACCGGCGAATCCTCCCCAGCACCGCAGCTCCCGCCGGCCAATCCTGGGTTGTCACCGCGGCGCGCAACTCCGGCAACATCAACGCCTGGATCCGTATGAACAGCGCGGTCATCACCACATACAACCCCATCATCACCTGCACGTAACGCGGCGCGGCTTCAAATCCTGTGTATTGCAGATGAATCATGCCCACGCCGCTGATCGGCAACAACAGTACCGCGACCCAGACCCAGCGGAAAAAACCCTGAAACACTTCTAGCCACAGCTTCAACCGGGCAGGGCCCTCCAACGCCTTCAAGGCCGCGGGGCGCAAGACCATCCAGGCGAAAAACATGCCGCCGACCCAGACCAGGGCCGCCAGTACATGCAGGCTATATATGAGGCTAAAAGGTGTCATCGGGTTACTCCGTTCTGCGCGGGATTCATTAGCGGGGTATGATAGCGGCCGAACCGAACTACTGAAAATTTATCCAGCGTTTTTTGCGCCCGACAATTCATGATCAGCACTGAACTCAAAACCACGATCCAGGGCGCCTATTCGCGTTTTCTCGAAGCGAAGAGCCTCAAGCCGCGTTACGGCCAACGCCTGATGATCGCCGAAATCGCCAAGGTCCTCGGTGACATCGACACCGACGACGAAGGCCGGCGCAGTGGCGACCCCGCGATTGTCGCGGTGGAAGCCGGCACCGGTACCGGCAAGACCGTGGCCGCCATCCCCACGGCCAAGGCGGCCGGAAAGCGCCTGGTGATTGCCACGGCCACCGTCGCCTTGCAAGAGCAGATCGTCTACAAGGATCTGCCCGACCTGATGCGCAACAGCGGGTTGAATTTCAGTTTTGCGCTGGCCAAGGGGCGTGGGCGCTACATGTGCCTGTCCAAGCTCGACATGTTGCTCCAGGAAGGTCACGCACAAACCGCCACTGCCCAGTTGTTCGAGGAAGAAGGTTTCAAGATCGAGGTCGATGAGGCCAGTCAGAAGCTGTTTACCAGCATGATCGAGAAACTCGCCGGCAATAAGTGGGACGGTGACCGCGACAGCTGGTCCACTGCCCTGGAGGACGCCGACTGGGCGCGCCTGACCACCGATCACAGCCAGTGCACCAACCGCCATTGCCCGAACTTCGGCCAGTGCGCCTTCTACAAGGCCCGCGAAGGCATGGGCAAGGTCGATGTGATTGTCACCAACCACGACATGGTCCTGGCAGACCTGGCACTCGGTGGCGGTGCCGTGCTGCCCGATCCACGCGACACCATCTATGTGTTCGACGAAGGCCATCACCTGCCGGACAAGGCCATCGGTCATTTCGCCCACTACACGCGCCTGCGCTCCACCGCCGATTGGCTGGAAACCACCGCCAAGAACCTCACCAAGCTGCTGGCCCAGCATCCCTTGCCGGGTGACCTGGGCAAACTGATCGAGCAAGTGCCAGAGCTGGCGCGGGAGATCAAGACGCAGCAGCAGTTCATGTTCACCGCCTGCGAACAGGCTGCCGATTTCAAGCCCGGCGAAGACGTCGAAGGCCGCGAACGCCCGCGTCACCGTTTCGTCGGCGGGGTGATTCCCGAGCACATGCGCGAAATGGGCATCGAACTGAAGAAAGGCTTTGCGCGCCTGACTGATTTGTTCACCCGCCTCACTGAATTGCTCAAGGAAGGCATGGACGGCGAGGTCAATATCGGCATCGCCAGTAACCAGGCCGAGGAGTGGTATCCGCTGTTCGGCAGCCTGTTGTCCCGTTCTTCGGGCAACTGGGAGTTGTGGGTCGCGTTCACCGCTGAAGACCCCGAAGACAACCCGCCCATGGCGCGCTGGCTGACCTTGTCGGAAAGCGGCTCGCTGTTCGATATCGAGGTCAACGCCAGTCCCATCCTGGCGGCGGAAATGCTCCGGCGCAACCTGTGGAACGTGGCCTATGGTGCGCTCGTAACCTCCGCGACCTTGACTGCCCTGGGCACCTTCGACCGCTTTCGCATGCGCGCCGGCCTGCCGAAAAAGGCCGTGACCGCCGTGGTGCCGAGCCCGTTCCATCACGCCGACGCCGGCGTGTTGCGGGTGCCGAACCTGAACGCCGATCCGCGGGATGCAGCGGCCCATACCGCGGCGATCATCCGCGATCTGCCGGAACTGGTCGAAGGCTCAAGGGGCACGCTGGTACTGTTTTCCTCGCGCAAGCAGATGCAGGACGTGTTCGATGGCCTGGATCGCGACTGGCGCAAGCAAGTGTTCATTCAAGGCAACCTGTCGAAGCAGGAAACCCTGAACAAGCACAAGGCGCGGGTCGATGGCGGGGATTCGAGCGTGTTGTTCGGCCTGGCGAGTTTCGCCGAAGGGGTCGACTTGCCGGGCGCGTACTGCGAGCACGTGGTGATCGCGAAGATTCCATTCTCGGTACCGGATGACCCGGTGGAAGCGGCATTGGCCGAATGGATCGAGGCCCGTGGTGGCAATCCATTCATGGAAATCTCGGTTCCCGATGCCTCGCTGAAACTGGTCCAGGCCTGCGGCCGCCTGCTGCGCACCGAAGAGGACCGCGGCACCATCACCTTGCTCGATCGGCGCCTGGTCACCCAGCGCTATGGCAAGGCGATCCTCAATGCGTTACCTCCCTTCCGACGTGAAATTTCCTGATAAACCGGTGGGCAGTTTTGCCCACCGCGCTGTCTATCTCTCTACCATCGCTTTTCCATTGGCCCATCCGGGTCGCTAGGGAGAATATCGTTCTCATGATTCGCCGTTATGTGCGTCGCTCGCTACCTGCCGTTCTTGCCCTGTTCGCAACGCCCTTGTTGGCCGCACCCGCAGGCCAACAGACGCTGTTCAACTTTGTGCGCCCCGCCGATGTAGTCCAGGTGGCGACCCAGGACGCCAGCCTGCCGCAATCCAACGCCGAACAAACCGCCGAGGGTGAAGTGCTGCGTCGGGTGACGTTCAACCCGGTAGCCCGGCCGACCCTGCGCCTGTCTCCGCAGAGTGGGGCATGGGACTGGTCGCAGTCGGGCGTGATGAGCTTGCGGATCCAGAGCGCGATGAACTGGGCCGTGACCCTCTACGTGACCATCCAGAGCAACGACGGCAAGACTTTGGTCAGTCGCGTCGATCTTCCAGCCGGCCCAGCGCAGACCCTGCTGGTGCCATTGCAGCCGACTTCGCCGCTCAGCCAAGGCATGAAGGCGGGGCCACCGATGCCGATGACGGTCGACGGCCAGCGCGTCCTGCTGGCCAGCAGTGCCGGTGAACTGGACCGTAGCCAGGTAGTGTCGGTCAGCCTGTCCATGGATCAGCCGAAAGTTGCCCAAAGCATCCTGCTGGAGCGTTTTGGGGTGCAGGACGGCGAAGGGGTGACCCAAACGGTCTATGGCGCGTTGGTGGACACTTATGGCCAATCGACCCGGGCCAAATGGCCAGAAAAAATCAGCAGCGACGAACAACTGAAAAGCGTCGCCGCCAAGGAGCAACAGCAGCTGAAAACCTGGCTGGCTGAGCGCGAAAAGTCTTCCCTGGACAAGTTCGGCGGGTGGACCAACGGGCCGACGTTCAAGGCCAGCGGCTTTTTTCGCACAGAAAAACGCGACGGCCGCTGGTACCTGGTGACGCCACAAGGTCACCCGTTCTACTCGCTGGGGGTCAATGCCGTTACGGCGGACGTCAACCAGACCTACGTCGCCGGTCGTGAATGGATGTTCGAATCCCTGCCCAAGGCTGACGAGCCGCTGGCCAGTCACTACGGTGAAGGTGATAACCGCGGTGGTAATGGTGTGGATCAGGGCCGCGGCTTCAACTTTGGCCAGTGGTACGACTTCTACGGCGCCAATCTGCAGCGTCTGTATGGCGACCCCTGTGCATTGGGTAGCAATAACAAAGCCGGAGTCGCTGAGGCGGCCAAGGCTGACGCGGTAGAGGCAACGGCCGAGAAGGCTGCCGAGCCCACCGTCGCGCCATCAACCGCCGAATCCGGTGTCGCCGAAGCCGCCAAGGCCGGCGCCGTCGATGCGACGGTGGCGAAAGCCGCGGAGCCAACACCTGTCGAGCCGTGCAAGGCGACGTTTGATGAACAACGCTGGACCGCTCACACCCTCGATCGCCTGCAAGCCTGGGGCTTCAACACCCTCGGCAACTGGAGCGCCTCGAGCCTGGGTGACGCGGAACGCGTTCCCTACACCTTGCCGCTGTCGATCGTCGGCGATTACGCCAGCATCAGCACCGGCAGCGACTGGTGGGGCGGGATGCCCGACCCGTTCGACCCGCGTTTCGCCATGGCGACCGAGCGCGCCGTGGCCATTGCCGCCCGCGATCACCGTGACGATCCATGGCTGATCGGTTACTTCGCCGATAACGAACTGGCCTGGGCCGGTCCCGGCGACGACCCGAAAGCCCGTTACGCGCTGGCGTACGCCACCTTGAAAATGACCACCGACGTGCCGGCCAAGCGCGCGTTCCTCAAGCAGTTGCGCGACAAATACCGCAACCAGGCGGGCTTGTCGAAAGCCTGGGGTATCGATCTGCCGGCCTGGGAACTGATGGAAGACCCAGGCTTCGTACCGCCGTTGCCAAGCGCCGAGCACCCGGAAATCGAGGCTGACTTCAAATATTTCCAGAAGGTTTTCGCCGACACCTACTTCAAGACCATTTCCGATTCCCTCAAGTGGCACGCGCCCAACCAGTTGCTGCTCGGTGGCCGGTTCGCCATCAGCACCCCGGAAGCCGTGGAGTCCTGTGCGCAGTATTGCGACGTCCTGAGCTTCAACATGTACACCTTGCAACCGCAGGATGGTTACGACTTCGCTCAACTGCGCAGCCTCGACAAGCCGGTGTTGATCACCGAATTCAACTTTGGCTCAACCGATCGCGGCCCGTTCTGGGGCGGCGTGACGCAATTGGCGAAGGAAGAAGACCGTGGCCCGGCCTACGCGAATTTCCTGAAACAGGCGCTGAACGAACCGTCGATTGTCGGGTTGCACTGGTTTCAATACCTTGACCAACCCGTGACCGGGCGCCTGCTGGATGGCGAAAATGGTCACTTTGGCTTGGTAGGCGTTACCGATCTGCCATTCCAGGGCTTTGTCGACAGTGTGCGCAAGAGCAACCTGTCGGCGCTTGATCAGTTGGGCAAAGAGGCCCGGAAGGCTGCAGCTGAGGTCGACAAAGCCAGCCACGACGCCGAGGGCGGGCGCAAGGCCGAAGCCGGGAAAGGCCCGGGGAAGGGCGCTGGTGGGCATTCCGGCAAAGGTCATTGAGTCCGATCCCTGTGGGAGCGAGCCTGCTCGCGAAGGCGCCTGAACAGACACTCCAAATGTCCAGTCATTTTTGCGAGTGATTGACCGCCCAGCCCGCACCTGTTCCCAAAACCCTCAAGGGCTGGAACAATGCGGGCCACTTTTACAGAACGTTCTTCGGGGAGTCGCGGGTGCAGATTCAGGGTCATTACGAGCTTAAGTTCGAGGCAGTGCGCGAAGCGTTCGCGGCGTTGTTCGACGATCCTCAGGAACGTGGCGCCGCGTTGTGCATCCAGATCGGCGGCGAAACCGTCGTCGACCTGTGGTCCGGCACCGCCGACAAGGACGGGGCCGAAGCCTGGCACAGCGACACTATTGCCAACCTGTTCTCCTGCACCAAGACCTTCACCGCCGTCACCGCCCTGCAGCTGGTGGCTGAAGGCAAGCTGCAACTGGATGCCCCGGTGGCTCGCTACTGGCCGGAATTCGCCGCCGCAGGCAAAGAATCGGTCACCTTGCGCCAGCTGCTTTGCCATCAGGCCGGGCTGCCGGCGTTGCGCGAGCTGCTTGCTCCCGAAGCGCTGTACGACTGGCCAACCATGGTCGAGGCGCTGGCCGCCGAAACGCCCTGGTGGACGCCAGGCGAAGGTCACGGTTATGCGGCCATCACTTATGGCTGGCTGGTCGGAGAACTGTTGCGCCGTGCGGATGGTCGTGGTCCCGGTGAGTCCATCGTGGCGCGGGTTGCCAAGCCTTTGGGCCTGGATTTTCACGTCGGTCTGGCCGATGAAGAGTTCTATCGCGTGGCGCACATTGCCCGCGGCAAGGGCAATGTCGGCGATGCGGCGGCCCAGCGCCTGCTGCAAGTGACCATGCGTGAGCCAGCGGCCATGACCACCCGCGCTTTCACCAATCCGCCGTCGGTTCTGACCAGTACCAACAAGCCGGAGTGGCGACGCATGCAGCAGCCGGCGGCCAATGGCCACGGCAATGCCCGTAGCCTGGCCGGGTTTTACACCGGGTTGCTCGATGGCAGCCTGCTCGAAGGCGAGTTGCTCGATGAACTGACCCGCGAGCACAGCCTCGGCGAGGACAAGACCTTATTGACTCGAACGCGCTTTGGCCTGGGCTGCATGCTCGATCAACCGGATGTGCCCAATGCCACCTTCGGACTGGGCGCGAGAGCGTTCGGGCATCCGGGTGCTGGCGGCTCCGTTGGTTTTGCTGACCCCGAGCATGATGTGGCGTTCGGTTTTGTGACAAATACCCTGGGGCCCTACGTCTTGATGGATCCGCGCGCGCAAAAGCTTGTGCGGGTACTGGCCACTTGTCTGTAAATCACGCTCAACGGTTCCGGAGCTGGAACCCGATGGCCTTTTCAGTTTCCAACCGTCTGTTTATGCGGGCCGATCCGGCCTGATTTTAACTACTTCATTTTTGTGGATATCCAATGTCAACCAAACCCACCCTCGCCTTGGCACTGTGCTTCGCTATTACAGGTTGCGCACAGACTCCTAAAAGTGATGTAGACGGCGGCAGCTGGTGGCCGTTCGGGTCTTCCGACAAAGTCGCGGCCAAGGAGCCAGCGCCAGCCCCGGCAGCGCTGAAACCCGTTGCCGCACCGGTTGCCAAGGCTGAGAGTTCCAGCCCTTGGTACTGGCCGTTCGGTTCCGAGGAAGCGCTCGATAAAAAACCAGAAGTAAAACCTGCAGCCAAGCCGGTCGAAGTGGCCAAGGCCAAGGCTGAGGCTGATGCAGATGGCAAGTGGTGGTGGCCGTTTGGTGGCAAAGAGCAGAGCACAGCCAAAGCCGTGCCGATGCCCGATCCGAAAGTCACCCAGGCTTGGCTGGACGACTACGAACCGCGTCTGCGCACAGCGATCAAGGACAGCAACCTGCAACTCGAACGCCGTGAAAACGTATTGGTGGTGACCGCGCCCGTAGAGGGCTCGTTCAACCCGGACCGCCCGGCCATGCTCTTGCCGGTGACGCTCGGCCCGTTCACTCGCGTTGCGAAAATCCTTGAAGCTGACCCGAAGACCGCCGTGCTGGTACTCGGCCACAGCGATACCTCGGGCGCAGCGCCCGCCAATGTGAAGCTGAGTCAGGAGCGTGCGCAGTCCGTGGCGGCGATCTTCCGCCTCAGTGGTCTGCAGCGTGATCGCCTGATGCTGCGTGGCATGGGCGGCGAAGCTCCGCGTGCCGCCAACGACAGCGTTGAGGGCCGCGCCTTGAACCGTCGAGTGGAGCTGTTGGTAACGCCGCAAAACACCATGGTCGCGTTGCTGAGCAAGTACAATATGCCGGCCCCGGCGCCTGTGCGCGTGGTTGCAACCCAGGACATCAAGCCGGTGGCCAAGCCTGTGACTCCAGCACCAAGCGAAGCGAAGAAAGCGGCTGCACCGGTGGCGAAAAAAGCGCCGGCCAAGAAAGCCGCCAAGGCTCCAGCCAAGAAGGCACCGGCTAAAACCGCAACGCCAGCGAAAAAGACCGCACCGGCCAAAGCCGCTGCCGACGCGACCAAAGTCGCCGCCGATACCACAAAGAAGTGATTCGTTAACCATAAGGATTGCGCCATGACCAAGGCCCTGGCTGATATGCGCCGCGACTACACCCGTGATGGCCTGACTGAGGCACAAGCCCCGGCCGAGCCGTTTGCGCTGTTCCACCAATGGTTTGCCGATGCGGTGAAAACCGAGCAGGCACCGGTGGAGGCTAATGCCATGACCTTGGCCACTGTCGACCAGGACGGGCGGCCGCATTGCCGGATTCTGCTGCTCAAGGGACTGGATGCGCAGGGCTTCACCTTTTTCACCAACTACGACAGCGCCAAAGGCCAGCAGCTGGAGGCGAATCCATTCGCGGCCATGACGTTTTTCTGGCCGACGCTGGAGCGTCAGGTACGGATTGAAGGTCGGGTGGTGAAGGTCACGCCCGAGGAGTCCGATGCGTATTATCAGGTGCGCCCGCTGGGCAGCCGCCTCGGTGCCTGGGCTTCGCCGCAGAGCCGGGTGATAGCCGATCGTAGCGAACTGGAGTCGCTGCTCAAGGATACCGAGCAGCGTTTCAGCGATACCCAGCCACATTGCCCTGAACATTGGGGTGGGTATCGTTTGCTGCCAGAGCGCATCGAGTTCTGGCAGGGTCGTCCAAGCCGTCTGCACGACCGGCTCAACTATCGTCTGCAGGGCGCCAACTGGATTCTTGAACGTCTGGCGCCTTAAGCAGTCTACCGCTCGGAATAGCTTGCCGCTGCGGCCTCGAGCCACCGCGGCAGGTCTCGACGCTTGATTTTCTGCGCATGAGCGCTTGCCAACTGTTCGAGCATGAAGGCTTTTTTCTGCTCGTCCTTGCCAGCCAGCGCTAATGCCAGGTCACGGTCCATCCAGCGTCTGATGCGCACATATAGCCACCCATGGAAGTACAGTCCAGCGACGGTTGTGACGACAATGATAAAGTAATCCATATAGATCCCTGGTCAGTGGCGCAGTTTTGCAAATAGCCACAACTGTGTGGTGAGCTCGTCAAGGGGCCTGTACAGAGCCTGAATCGAAGCAATTTTCTCCAGGCAAGGCCGTGACAGGCGTTCAGCTGCGGAGTTTAATGGTTACTTGTCCTTTGGAGTTGATGCTATGCGTAAGTCTGTTCTGCTGGTTGCTTCCTTTTCCACCATGGCGATGTTGCTCACTGGCTGCCAATCGAGCTTGACCGGTGACTCCTATTCCCGTGACGAAGCGCGTCGCGTGCAGACGATTCGCATGGGCACCATCGAAGCCCTGCGGCCGGTGAAAATCGAAGGTACCAAGACCCCGATCGGCGGCGCTGCGGGTGCAGTGGTCGGCGGAGTTGGCGGCAGTGCCATCGGCGGCGGCCGAGGCAGTATCGTCGCAGCGGTCATCGGCGCAGTGGCCGGCGGGCTGCTGGGCTCGGCTACCGAAGAAGGCCTGACCCGCACCCAGGGCGTGGAGATCACCGTGCGTGAAGACGACGGCAGCATGCGTGCCTACGTGCAGCAGGTTCAGGAAAACGAAGTGTTCCGCGTCGGCGAGCGCGTGCGTATTGCCACGGTTGATGGCACCAGTCGCGTTTCTCACTAAGCGGTAATACGGGTAAGAGAAAACCCCGACCAGGGTGACTGGTCGGGTTTTTTTTGCGCCGGTTTCCGGCATCGGGCTAAAAATCGTTCTTTAGGGCTGTTTCAATGACTTGCTCGGGTATTAATTCTCGAGCGTCGTCCCCATCACCAAAATATTCGCCGGGCCAGATAAAAAGATCGGAAATACGAGCATCTGGAATATTGAGGGCCAACATTTGCAGCCAAAAGCAGGTGGCGTGTTCCGGGATATCCGCATCCATGACTCTTCGAGCCATTTCGATCATTTCAGGTTGGGAGATATCCTTCAGGCGGCGCTCATAAGGCCCCATCAGGATCTGGCGAACCCAAGTGTCATGATCCTGGGCTTCGTCAATACCTGGAAAATCGAGAGAGGTCAGATCCGTCATAGCCTCTCGATTGAATTGAGCCAGCTGATCCCTGGTCTGATCCTGATTTGCGCCATCAATTTGCGCAGCAAGGTTTGCAAGGCGAGCAACCTTGGTTTCGCAAAGGTGCGGGGGCATCAGTTCCTGACGTAGCGCCATAACCCTCTCCAAAATTGCTGAATTTGACCATGTCTGCATAAAGCAAAAGGCACGGTCACAAATCGCAACGTTAACGAGAAAGGCTTGGGGATTTATGCAGGCAGCTTCCGTAAAGCTCGTAGGAAGAATCCGAAGTTCTGTACGGTTTTTTGTAGGAGCGAGCTTGCTCGCGAAAAACCTGAAAACACCGTTGGGTTTCAGATTTCCCGCATCATCGTTGACGTCCATCGGAACGCCGCCTGGAGCCAGCTTGGTCCTACAGGTGCGCCGTTTGCAGTGCAGGCTTGCGACTCGCCGCAGCCGTGACGGCATAGCCAATCAAGGCCGCCAGAATCGAACCGGTGAGAATCCCCATCGCGTAGTCACTCACGCCTGGCTCAAAGGCCAGCGAACCGACAAACAGGCTCATGGTGAAGCCTATGCCGCAAAGAATCGCGACACCCAGCACCTGGCCCCAATTGGCACCCTGGGGCAGGGCGGCGATGCCGGTTTTCACCGCCAGCCAGGTCAGGCCGTAGACGCCGATTGCCTTGCCCAGAAGCAGGCCAATCGCGATGCCCATTGGCACGTTATGGGTGAAGCTCTCGGCGGTAACGCCACTCAGCGACAGGCCGGCGTTGGCGAAGGCGAACAACGGCAGGATGCCGTAGGCCACCCAAGGGTGCAGCGCGTGTTCCAGTGTCAGCAGGGGCGACGGTTCGGCGTTTTTCGTGCGCAACGGTATGCAGAAGGCCAGGGTCACGCCCGCCAGCGTGGCATGCACACCGCTCTTGAGTACGCAGACCCAGAGGATCAGGCCGATGATCATGTACGGTCCGAGCTTTACCACGCCGAGCCGGTTCATTCCGATCAGCGCCGCGATGCAGGCTGCAGCCAGTGCCAGGGACAGGGTCGACAGCTCGCCGGAGTAAAAAATCGCGATGATGATGATGGCGCCGAGGTCGTCGATGATCGCCAGGGTCATCAGGAACAACTTCAGCGAGACCGGAACGCGTTTGCCCAGCAACGCCAGTACACCCAGCGCGAAAGCGATGTCGGTGGCTGTCGGGATCGCCCAGCCGTTCAGGGCCGGCGGGTTGTCGCGGTTGAGGAACCAGTAGATCAACGCTGGCACGACCATGCCGCCAATGGCGGCTGCGCCGGGCAGGACGATCTGCGACGGCTTGGACAGTTGCCCGTCGAGGACCTCGCGCTTGACCTCCAGCCCGATCAAAAGGAAGAACATCGCCATCAGCCCGTCATTGATCCATAGGAGCAGGGGCTTGGCGATTTTCAGCGCGCCGATCTGGGCGACAACGGGGGTTTCCAGGAGGCCGTTGTACAGCCACGACAGCGGGGAGTTATTGATGATCAGCGCGAGGATAGCCGCGGCGATCAATAACAGACCGCTGGCAGCTTCCAGCTGAAAGAAACGCGTGAACGTGCTACGCAGAGGCACAGTCGCTCTCCATCGATTAGTCAAAAGGTGGCACACCCTAACCCGTACCGTTAGTTGTTAAAACAAAAGTTATATTCTTTTTTGTTATATGTCGTAACAGCACGATTCTGCGGCAAGGTCTTGAGCCTAGCAGTTGCCGGATGCATTGGAACCCAGCTGTATCTGTGCTGGATGTAGGATTTTTCCTAAGCTTGAAGGCTCAGGCTTGTGAAAAGGCCGCCAATTGCCCGATCCATCGAGATAACTACCATGAGCGACATCCGACAGTGGTCCCGCGAAGCCATCCGGATCATCGAAGCCGATTTCCAGCGCAGCGCCGACACTCATCTGATCCCCTTGTCGCTGCCAGGCTTTGCCGGCATCGAGTTGTACTTCAAGGATGAGTCGAGCCATCCCACCGGCAGCCTGAAACACCGTCTGGCGCGTTCGCTGTTCCTGTACGCGCTGTGCAATGGCTGGCTCAAGCCCGGAGCGCCAGTCATCGAGGCGTCCAGCGGTTCGACGGCAATTTCCGAAGCGTACTTCGCGCGTTTGCTGGGGGTGCCGTTCATTGCGGTCGTGCCGGCCAGCACCTCGAAGGAGAAGATTGCGCAAATCGCTTTCTATGGCGGGCAAACGCATCTGGTCACGGACCCTACACAGATCTACGCCGAATCCGAACGCCTGGCGCGCGAACACGATGGCCACTTCATCGACCAGTTCACCTACGCCGAGCGCGCGACCGACTGGCGGGCGAACAACAACATCGCCGAATCGATCTTCCAGCAGATGCGCTTCGAAAAGCACCCGGAGCCGAGCTGGCTGGTGTCCAGCCCCGGTACCGGGGGCACGACGGCGACCCTGGGACGTTACGTACGCTATCGCCAGCACGCCACCCGCGTGTTGTGTGCCGATGCCGAACGCTCGGTGTTTTTCGATTACTACCAGAGCGGTGATGCCAGCCTGCGCCTGGCTCACGGTTCGCGGGTCGAGGGCATTGGACGACCCCGGGTGGAGGCGTCATTCCTGCCCAAGGTCATCGATGCGATGGTCAAGGTGCCGGACGCGTTGTCGTTGGCAGCCATGCATTACCTGGCGAAACGTCTGGGGCGTCATGTCGGCGGATCGAGCGGGACCAACCTGATCGGCGCCTTGATGGCCGCGCAGCAGATGGCTGCAGCGGGGGAGGAGGGGTCGATCGTGGCGATTCTGTGCGACAGCGGCGAGCGCTATGCCACGACGTATTACGATCAGGCCTGGCTTCAGGCCGAGGGGTTTGAACTGGGTGGGTTGATCGATGCGGTGGCGGCGACGGTCGAGCGCGGCGAGGCGCTACCGGCTACGGTGTTGCGCGCCAATATCTGAATTCGTCATGCGCAGAAATCACTGTGGGAGCGAGCCTGCTCGCGAAAGCGGTAGATCAGTCAACATTTCTGTTGAGTGTTAATCCGCCTTCGCGAGCAGGCTCGCTCCCACAAGGGATATGCGTCAGGCCTGCAAGCCCAGGATGTCCCGCGCCACGGCTTCGGCGATGCGAATGCCATCGACACCCGCCGACAGAATCCCACCCGCATAACCTGCGCCTTCACCCGCCGGGAACAGGCCCTTGACGTTCAGGCTTTGCATCGACTCGTTGCGGGTGATGCGCAACGGCGACGACGTGCGGGTCTCGATCCCGGTCAACACGGCATCGTGCAGCGAGTAACCGCGAATCTGTTTCTCGAATGCCGGCAAGGCTTCGCGAATCGCTTCGATGGCGAAGGCCGGCAAGGCCAGCGCCAGGTCACCCAGGGCAACGCCCGGTTTGTAGGACGGTTCAACGCTGCCCAACTCGGTGGACGGCTTGCCGGCGATAAAGTCGCCGACCAGTTGCGCCGGTGCCTCGTAGTTGCTGCCGCCTAGCACAAAGGCGTGGGATTCCAGGCGTTCCTGCAACTCGATACCGGCCAACGGGCCGCCCGGGTAATCGACTTCCGGGGTAATTCCGACAACGATCCCGGAGTTGGCGTTGCGCTCGTTACGCGAGTACTGGCTCATGCCATTGGTCACCACGCGATTTGGCTCGGACGTCGCCGCCACCACCGTGCCGCCCGGGCACATGCAGAAGCTGTAGACGGAACGGCCATTCTTGGCGTGGTGCACCAGTTTGTAGTCGGCGGCGCCGAGTTTCGGGTGGCCTGCGTACTTGCCCAGGCGCGCGCGGTCGATCAGCGACTGCGGGTGTTCGATGCGGAATCCTACCGAGAATGGCTTGGCTTCCATGAACACGCCACGGCCGTGCAACATGCGGAACGTATCCCGGGCACTGTGGCCGAGGGCCAGGATCACGTGTTTCGAGTGGATCTGCTCGCCGCCATCGAGTTCGACGCCAACCAGTTGGCCGTCCTCGATAAGCACGTCGGTAACCCGCTGCTGGAAACGCACTTCACCGCCCATGGCGCGAATCTGCTCACGCATGTTTTCCACCACGCCTGTCAGGCGGAACGTACCGATGTGCGGTTTGCTGACGTAGAGGATTTCTTCCGGGGCACCGGCCTTGACGAACTCATTGAGGACTTTGCGCCCGATGAACTTCGGATCCTTGATCTGGCTGTAGAGCTTGCCATCGGAGAATGTCCCCGCGCCGCCCTCGCCGAACTGTACGTTGGACTCGGGGTTGAGCACGCTTTTACGCCACAGGCCCCAGGTGTCCTTGGTGCGCTGGCGCACTTCGGTGCCGCGTTCGAGGATGATCGGCTTGAAGCCCATTTGCGCCAGCAGCAAGCCGGCGAAGATCCCGCATGGACCAAAGCCGACCACGACAGGGCGCACACTCAGGTCGGCCGGCGCCTGGCCGACCATTTTGTAGCTGACATCCGGTGCCACGTTGACGTTACGGTCATCGGCGAACTTGTGCAGCACCGAGGCTTCATCGCGAACATCGAGGTCGATGGTGTAGATGAAGCACAGCTCGGAGGACTTTTTGCGCGCATCGTAGCTGCGCTTGAACAAGGTGAAATCGAGCAAGTCATCGCTGGTGATGCCCAGGCGCTGCAGGATGGCAGGGCGCAGGTCTTCATCGGGATGGTCGATTGGCAGCTTGAGTTCGGTGATTCGTAACATGGCAGGATCCGGTTCGCGGGGCGCACAACTGCGCCAGGGCGTTTGAAACCGGCGATTATAAGCCTCAAAGGCTCAGGCCCGTGAGGCTTAAACGATCAGTCGTCGCGCGATCCGCCGAAATACCCACAACCCCGTTGCACCTGGCCGTTGATCCGCAGTTCAGCACTCATGTGCTGGATGCTGCCGGTGCTGTTGTCGACGCAGCGTTGCGGTGCGACCCACAGTTCGATGTGCTGCTGGTTGGCTTCGGTGCTGAGGTTGAAGCGGCCTTCGCCCAATTGCTCCTCGACATAGGGCACGGCCAACGGCGCCTGGCCGGCGCGTTCAAGGACCATGCCTTTGCCGGTGACTCTCACGCTCCACTCAGGGGCATGGCCGGCGGCGCGCAGGATCAGCTTCTTGAAGTCGGGATCGGCACAGGCATTGCCCGAACGCTCGATGCGATACAGCTGTTCGAGGTCCAGTTGCCCGTCGCCGGAGCCGGAAACGATCCGCCCGCGCACATCGGCAAACAGTTTGCCTTGGGCATCGGCCAGGCTCGCGGCCTGTTGCAGGACGCTGGTACCGCCCGTGTCGTTGACCGCATAACGTTTCTGCTCGCCGCACGGCTGGAACAACAGCTTGCCGTCGGCTGCGCTCAATTGGCCCTGCATACGGGCCTGGCCGACGTGGGAAGCGCTTTCCCTCGAGCCATCGAACAACTGGCATGCGGCGAACAGTGGAAGAAGGGCAACGAGGACTAAGGAACGGGCAGCACGCATCTTGGGGTCTCCTGACAAGTGCCGTCACGTTACTCAGCCTGACCGTTCATCACAAGGCTTTAGCCCACGTGAAAGGTCTGACCTGTCTGCAAGCCTTCGACACTCTTTGCGTAGGCCAATGCCACATCGGCCGCCAGAACCGGTTTGAAGCCGCGGAAGTAAGGTGCGTATTTGCCCATGGCTTCGACCAGCACGTTCGGGCTGATCGAGTTGACCCGCAGGCCACGCGGCAATTCGATCGCGGCGGCACGGACAAAGCTGTCCAGGGCACCGTTGACCAACGCGGCGGACGCGCCGCTGCGGATCGGATCGTGGCTGAGCACGCCGGTGGTGAAGGTGAACGACGCGCCGTCATTCGCGAACTCGCGACCGACCAGCAGCAAGTTGACCTGGCCCATCAACTTGTCTTTAAGGCCCAGGGTAAAACTCTCTTCGGTCATTTCATCCAGTGGCGCGAAGGTCACGTTGCCGGCGGCGCAGACCAACGCATCGAACTTGCCCGTTTGCTCAAACAGTTTTCGAATCGAGGTGCTGTCACTGATGTCCACTTGGAAATCACCGCTTTTGCGGCCGATGCGCACGATCTCGTGGCGCGGGGACAGTTCCTTGTCGACGGCCGAACCAATGGTGCCACCTGCGCCGATCAAAAGAATTTTCATGCTGGCTGATCCTCGTATCGATAAGTGAGGCCTCAGTTTAGAGTGGTTTTTTCCACGGATAAGCGCGCTAATAGGCAACCTTTGGTTTTCAAATGGAAACAATCCATGAGCGAGATGGATGACCTGGCGGCATTCGCCGTGTTGGTCGAAGCAGGCAGCTTTACCTTGGCGGCGCAGCAATTGGGTTGCAGCAAGGGCCAGTTGTCCAAGCGCATCAGTCAGTTGGAAGCGCAGTTTTCCGTGGTCCTGCTACAACGCACCACGCGACGCTTGAGCCTGACGGCGGCAGGCGCTGCGTTGTTGCCCCAAGCCCAGGCGCTGGTGGTGCAAGTCGAGCGCGCGCGCCAGGCCCTGGCACGGTTGAAGGATGACATGGCGGGCCCTGTGCGGATGACCGTACCTGTGTCGCTTGGGGAAACGTTCTTCGATGGCTTGTTGCTGGAGTTCTCGGCCCAGTATCCCGAGGTGCAGATCGAACTGGAGCTCAACAACAACTACCGCGATTTGTCCCGTGACGGCTTCGATCTGGCGGTCCGCTCCGATGTGGCGATTGACCAGCGCCTGGTGGCGCGCCCGCTACTGGCGTGGCGGGAGTTGACCTGTGCCAGCCCGGCCTATCTGGAGCAATACGGTGAGCCGCAGTCCCCTCAGGCGCTGGCCGGGCATCGCTGCCTGCTCAACAGCCACTACAGCGGTCGGGAGGAGTGGTTGTATCACCAACAACACGAGTTGTTGCGGGTGCGGGTTTCGGGACCGTTCGCCAGTAATCATTACAACCTGTTGAAAAAAGCCGCACTGGCTGGCGCCGGCATTGCCCGCTTGCCGTCCTATGCATTGCCGGCGGAATTGGCTGACGGGCGTTTGCGCTGGCTGCTGCGTGATTATCAGACACGCAGCATGCCGATGTATCTGGTGCATCCGTATCAGGGTGGGCTGCCCAGGCGTACGCAGGTGCTGGCGGATTATTTGATGGGCTGGTTCAAGCGCAGCGGCGAGGCGCTGGACAGGCTCTAAACCATCACGCCCCCCCTGTAGGAGCGAGCATGTCGAATCGTCGCACCGTCGCGATGGTCGTTAACGATAAAGCGGGAAGCCTGATGCCCCGCGGTGGCCTCAGGTTCTTCGCGAACATGCTCGCTCCTAAAGGGGGGGGCGATGTTGTTGAAGTTTGGTGGGCATAAAAAAACGGCCCGCAAAGGCCGTCTTTTTGTTTACCGCAAAGGCTTAGCCACCGAGGTACGCATCGCGCACTTTCGGATCGGTCAACAGCGCTTCACCGGTGCCTGTCATCACCACCCGGCCGTTTTCCAGCACGTAGGCGCGGTCAGCGATTTTCAGCGCCTGGTTGGCGTTCTGCTCGACCAGGAACACCGTTACACCGTCCTTGCGCAGCTGTTCGATGATATCGAAGATCTGCTGGATGATGATCGGGGCCAGGCCCAGTGAAGGCTCGTCGAGCAGCAACAGCTTGGGTTTGCTCATCAGCGCACGGCCGATGGCGAGCATTTGCTGTTCGCCGCCGGACATGGTGCCGCCACGCTGGCTGAAGCGCTCTTTCAAGCGTGGGAAAAGTCCGAGGACCTTGTCCATCTGTTCCTGATAGTCGCCTTTGGCGGTGAAGAAACCACCCATGGAGAGGTTTTCTTCGACGGTCAGGCGGGAAAACACCCGACGACCTTCCGGCACCACGGCAATGCTCTTGCGCATGATCTGCGAAGAGTCCTGCCCGACCAGCTCCTCACCCATGTAGCGGATGCTGCCGCTGTGGGCCCGCGGCGAACCGCACAGGGTCATCAGCAGCGTGGACTTGCCGGCACCGTTGGCGCCGATCAGGGTCACGATCTCGCCCTGGCGGACTTCGACGTTGACGCTGTGCAGGGCCTGGATCTTGCCGTAGAAGGTGGAA
>LNAP01000407.1_pt1 | contig 48475 bp, 42 predicted proteins | sample 602601 | NCBI WGS metagenome assembly LNAP01 (sample SAMN02440304, study PRJNA202911) | soil metagenome | biome: Subtropical and temperate rainforests or woodlands; isolation source: soil samples (1 kg each in a 20% v/v slurry with milli Q water) were... ...
AAGCGGGTGTTCTGGAAGTCGAGAACCGGTTTGCCAAAGACTTTGCGTTCGCGGGTGTAGCCGATGGTTTCTTCCAGCAGCGTATCGCCGGCAAGCCAGACCACATCGCTGAATCCGGCCAGCAGAACGGGACGCCGCTCGATCGGCCCGAGCATGGGGGCGGATTCAGACATCTGGACTGGCATCTGTTGAGTGTCGGCGCGAACAGATATGAAACATCGCCCTGTTATGGCGAAGCGGAACGGGGCTGGCAATCCCATCTCATGGCTGGGATGGAAACAATCCTGGCGGCATAACGGACATGGCGGCCCGCAGGCGCGCTAGACAGGCACCGTCTTCAACAGCTCAGGGTTGATCCTTTCGCCGATCGCCCAGGGTCTGCGGGGATTGGGGCGTCCGAAATAATAGCCCTGCAGGTAATGCACCCCGGCTTTCGTCAGCAACGCGGCATCTGCGCCGTTTTCGACAAATTCGGCCACCGTCTGCAAACCGAACGTCTCGGCCAAGGCGAGCAGGTTGCGGATGAAGAGCTGGTTGTCCTGGCTCTGGCTGAGATTGCGGACGAAGGAGCCGTCGATCTTGACGAGATCCACCGTCAGCGCCTTGAGATGCCGAAACGAGGTGAAACCGGCGCCGAAATCATCAATGGCGACCTGGCAGCCAAGATCGCGCACCACATTGACGAAGCGGGCGGATTCTTCGACGTCATGCAGGGCCGCGGTTTCGGTAATCTCGACCACCAGGCGCGGACCGATATCCGGCGTCGCCTTGACCGCCGACATAAGCGCCCGTAACCAGGTCTGGTCGGTCGCCGTCAGGCCGGAGATGTTGACCGCCAGCTCGATCTCGGGATGCATGCGCAATTCCTCGACCGCCAGATCGAGGACATAGCGGTCCATCACCTTGGTCATACCCAGTTGCTCGACCACCGGCACGAAGGCGCCCGCCGAGATGATCTCGCCGCGTTCGCCGCGCATGCGCAGCAGGCATTCGTATTTGGCCACTTCCAGCGTGCCCGAGCGCACCACCGGCTGGTAGACGAAGGAAAGGCGGCGTTCGCGCATCGCTGCCTGAACCTGGGCGGCGATATCCAGACTGCGCCGGAAAAGCAGCGATTGCTGCTCCGAGGCGCGATAAACGCTGTAGCAGCTCCGCCCCGCGCGCTTTGCCTGATTGAGCGCCGTTTCCGATTTTGCGATCAGATCGTAGGCCGTGTTGACGAAGCCCGGAAAGAAGACGCAGCCGACGGAAACGGTCACCGGAATCGCTTCGCCGTTGATCTCGATCGCCTTGTCCCGCACCACCTCGATGATGCGTTCCATGGCATGCAGAACCATTTCCTCCGGGCACTGGGTCAGGATGACGCCGAAACGATCACCGCCGAGGCGGCCGATCACATCGCTTGCCCGCAGGAACCGGTCGAGACGCTGACCGATCGTGACCAACAGGGCATCACCGACTTCATAACCGTAAGCGTTGTTGATCAAAGCCAGCTTATCGACGCCGATGACGATGAAGGCGCCGGGAACGGAAAAGCGGCGGGCGTAACTGAGGGCATGTTCCAGCTCCTCGCGCAGGCGCCTTTTGTTGTAATGACCGGTCAGGTCGTCGTAATTGGCAATCCGCTCCAACCGCGCTTCGCTTTGCTTGCGGGCCGTGATGATGCGCAAGGTCCCCGTCATGCTCACGGGGACACCGTTCTCGCCCATTGTCGCGCAACCGCGGTCATGCACCCAGACCACCGATCCGTGACCATTGCGCAAACGATATTCGCAGTCGAAAACCCGATCATTGGCGAAGTGGTCCGACAGCGCTTTCAGGCGGATCGGCAGATCCTCCGGATGGACGCGGTTATTGTAGCTGTGTCCCGTCTGGATCGCGGCCGCACTGTCGGGTGTCACCGATTGCCGGATCTGCCCATTGGCTTGGGCCGTGGCGCTAGCGGATCCGTCGCTGAAGATATCGCGGGTATTGCCGACCCAATGGATGTTGTCGCTGGCAACGTCCCAGAAATAGGCGACGTCGCCGGAACCTTCAATCGCCTGTCGCAACCAGTCTACCGACATCGATTCGGTCCCGGGCGTCATGCTGGCTGTCGTGTCGCCCAAGGGGAATCCCACAGCAGGTGCCTTTGCTCCGATCGTGTCTTTACGATCTAGGTTCATATTGCTCTCAACGGACGGTAGGGTCAGACCGTTAAGAACGTCTAAAGGAATCGATCCTCACGAACGAGTCAGTATGGTTAACGTCCCATTTTTACAGGGAAATTCTTCACAAGATCACACTGAAATGAGCAGATTGGGCCTTGCCCCCAATGCTGATTTAGAGCAGCTTATAACATATTAATTAATTAGTCTCGCGCGGCATCCAGCTAGGTATTCTGTCAGTCCGCGCTAGAAGCAGGTGATCGCAGGTGCGGCACCGAAGAGATGAAAACGAAGCGCGACTAGCCGGCTGCATCCGATGGCGGAAACAACAGTTACACGTGCCCTAACTTACCGCGACCCGTCGATCTCCGCTTCGGCGGAAGCGCAGTTGCGGCGGAACCGCCAGCGCTCGCTGGGTACGCTCGAAGAGCAGGCAGAGGGGGCGGCGGCCGTTGCCGTCGAAACCGCCCAGCGCGAGCAGGGCAGGGCCTATGGCTATCGCGCCGCCAAGGATGCCGCAGAGAACAGCGACCGGCCCCAAGAGCATACGTCCGAGCGCCAGGTTGAGACCCAGCTGAATGAAGCCCAGGGCAACCAACAATCGGCCACCCAGAATGCCGCCGAGGATACCAGCAACGTTATCGCCAGCGACGCCAAGGACGATTATTCGAGCGTGCCCTTCACCACGCAGGTCATCGCCCAGGAATATATCGGCGACGGCCTGCATGTGCCGCCGCTGCAACCGGCCGACGAGGCCTATCGACGCGCCGGTGCCGAACCGCCCTTGGTCGCTGAAAGCGCGACCTCCGGACTCCTCAGTCTGGCGATCTGAAGCGTCTGATGTTGTGCAACATTAATTACAAGCCCGCCTCCGGCGAATCCAGCCTTACACCGACCCGGCTGACTCAAGCTCGGAATCACTGACGCCCGCCCGCGGGCCGCGCTCAACCTGATCGATGTCATGCCGGTCGATACCGGCGCGGTCATGCTACAATACCGGCCGGCTGGAACGCTTGAGGAGACGACGATGGGCTTGCGACTATATGCGCACCCCTTCTCTTCTTACTGCCAGAAGGTGCTGATCGCGCTTTACGAGAACAACACCCCTTTCGCGGTCCGCCTGCTCGGCGACGAGCAGGCAAGCGCCGAGTTGGAGGCCCTTTGGCCACTCAAGCGCTTCCCCGTACTCGTGGATAACGACCGCACGGTGGTAGAGACGAGCATCATCATCGAACATCTTGAGCTATATCATCCCGGGCCAATGCGGCTGGTCCCTGAGGATGCGCGCGCAGCTCTCAACGTGCGAATGATGGATCGCTTCTTCGACAACTACGTCATGACGCCAATGCAGAAGATCGTACTCGACAGCATCCGCGCGGAGAAAAATCGCGACCATTACGGTGTCGCCGAAGCAAGGACGATGCTTGACACCGCCTATGGCTGGCTTGACTGCGCGATCACCGGGCGTGACTGGGCGGCGGGTGACGCCTTCAGCGCTGCCGACTGCGCCGCTGCCCCGGCGCTGTTCTATGCTGACTGGGCTCACCCGATCAGCGAGGCGTTGACAAACGTCCATGCCTATCGACGGCGGCTGCTCGCACGGCCGTCATTCGCACGGGCGGTGGACGAGGCACGACCCTATCGTCCTTTCTTCCCACTCGGCGCGCCCGATCGCGACTGATTGCAAGGAGCCAAGTGCTGAACGGCGCTGCCAGGACTATCGCTTCCGGTTCTCTCTCATCCAGCTGGCCGACGAAGCCGAAGGGCCGCTTCGGGTCATGAGCGGCCATCGGGCGCCCATCTTCTTCTTATCTGCTGCCGGCCGGCTCGATGCCATCCGGCTTGAATCCGATCACATCGTCGTCATTGCCTAAGGACGGCCTATCGATATGGGCAATGGTATCGTCGTTCTCCGACGTTTCGCCGTCCTGATGCGCGCCCGTGCCGCCGGCGATCGCGGAACCGCCGATCAATCGCAGCGCATGGCCGTTGCCGCTGAAAATATCATGCGAGATCGTCAGGACATCCTCCAGCCACGCATTCAGTATCGTGCACTCCGACACCGCATCGCCTTCCCGGCAAAGCCGATCGGCCTGTTCCCCCTTATAGGTCAGCAGGACGCCGGGTAAAGGCCGCGGCTTTTCATTCAACGGCGGAGCCGCCAGATCGAAAATGGTCGGACCGTCTTCACCGATCAAATCCATCACCAGCCGCGGCAAGCGATACATCGGCATCTCGCCCAGTTTCAGCGGACCGTTGCGGCCATCGATGACAATCAGCGGCGGCGATGCCGAGAAGGCATAATCGGCAGCGGTGAAAGAACCGAACGTTGGGCCCAGCAGGCCCGATTCCGTATAGCCCGAGAAGCGTGTCCCCAGGGTCGGCAGATGATCGCCGAAGACGATGATGACGGCATCCGGATCATTCCGCCGCAGGCGCTCGATCTCATTCATCATTTCACGCGATTTGTAATAGATCGCATTGGCGTAATTGACCACTTCGGGCACGGCGGTGTCCGAGGTGATGACATCGGGACGCCCCATGCTGGGCGGATAGGGCCAATGGCCGAAGATCGAGACGATGTAATCGAGGACCGGCCGTTGATCGCCGGTTGCCGCACGGCTCTCGGCCAGTTTGGCAGCCACCTGGGCTTGCAGCGAGCGATCGGAGAGGAACTGCTCGCCGCTCAGATCATCCATCTTGAAATCAGTACCCGCCCAGAAGGTGTCGAAGCCCAGCAATTTAAAGGCGACTTGGCGATTCCAGAAGGCCGGGAGATTGGGATGCGACGCCACCGTGCGATAACCGGCATTGTCAAGCAGCCGCGGCAGGCAGGGGACCTTGTTGGTCAGGCCGTATTCGAATTTGACCGAAACCTCATTGAGCGGGAAGCCGCATAATATCTCGAACTCGGCATTCGCTGTCTGGCCGCCGAAAGCCGGGCTCAAGCCATGGGAAAAGCCGGTCTGGCGCCAAAGTGCGACGAAACGCGGATCGAGCGGCGGCTGATTGAAATGCGCGCCGGTGAGCAGGCTGGGATCCCAGAAGCTCTCTTCCAGGATGATATGGATATTGCGCTTGCGACGATAGGAGGTATCGCCCGGCGCATAGGCATCGGCAAGATTCACGCGGGCGCCGCTGGCGGTTTGCCGCCTTGCCACCGCACTGCGTATCTCGGCTTCCGTAGGAGCCGGCCTGCGCTCGGCGATGGCGCGCACGCTCTCCTGGACAAAATTCAGCGTGCCGCCGCGATAGATATAATTCTCCCGCTGATCCCAGGGGAAGTTGTTGAAGGCCTGGTCCAGCGCCTGTTCGAGGAATTGCGGTCCGGGCCCCACCGAGGCGCTGAGCGGCATGGCCATCAGCACGCACCAGGCTGCCTTGGTCGAGCGTCCCCGCAGACGCAGATTGAACAGGAACAACCCCGCAATCAGGGCCAGCGGCAGACCGACCAGCATCCAGCCGACCGGGCCGAGAATGCGGAGCAGCGCACTCAGATTATGCATGTCCTCCGGCATGATCGGCCGGCCGAGCATGACCGTCTTGATCGCGCTGCCGATATACAGCACACCGACCAGCAGCGTCTGCAGCAACAGGAAAGCCCAGACCCGGCGCGAGACGGTAAAGACCAGCAGGGCCAGGACAAGCTGCAGCGCGAAGTCAAAGGGCACACGGTCCGGCTTGATAAAAATACCGAAGAACAGGGCGGGAATGGCATAGCCCAAAGCGTAAAGCACGCTGGTCGAGATGACGGGAATCAGCCACCGGTATCGGCTCGCCCGCAACCCGCTCAATCGGGAAATGACGCTCATTTGAATCGGCCCATGCCCTGACAAAACGACGGCTGTCGCCTATCGGAAAGTTGTAATGACTTCAAATTATGATTGAATTGTCATTATTCCGCAATATTCAGGTCGGTCAAAAAAGCGCGATCTCGCTGCGGCCGGAAGGGCTGCGGCGGTGGCTGGATAACGGTGATGGCTAAAACGCGTTTATGCCAGGCTGGACGGGTCGGTATTGCCGCCGCAGATGACGACGCCGATCCGCTCGCCGGGACGATAGGGATAGGCACCCGAGATCAGGGCCGCCAAAGCCGTTGCACCACCCGGTTCGACGGCGAGGCGCAGGTCGCGCCACAGCAGAAGCTGTGTCGATCGGATCGCGGCATCATCCACCAGCACGACCCGATCGATCGCCTGTTCGGCGATGCGAAACATCAGCTTGCCGACCCGGCGGGCACCCAGCGAATCGGCCGCGATGCCACCCACTTCCACATCCACGGGTTGACCCGCCGCCAGTGCCGCATGCAGGCTGGGGCAGGCTGCGGGTTCGACCCCGATCACTTTGGTGCGGCCATCGGCGATCCCATGATACCAGGCAGCGACGCCGCCGATCAGGCCGCCGCCGCCCACCGCAACCAGCACCGTATCCAGCTCGGCGATCTGGGCATGGAATTCCCGGCCAAGGGTACCTTGGCCGGCCAGCACCGCCGGCTCGTCATAGGCATGTATCGATAGGGCCCCGCTCTCCCGTTGGCGCAGGAGTGCCGCGGCCAGGGCATCGGCATAGCTGGCGCCCGTGATCCGGACCTCGGCACCGAAATCCTTCAGACGCTGAATCTTGGCCGGGCTCGCCAGTTCGGGCACAAAGATTTCGGCACGATACCCCAAACACTGCGCGGCGAAGGCCACCGCCGCGCCATGATTCCCGCCCGACGCCGCGATGACGCCGGCCGGAGGCACGCCTGCATCGCTTTCCTGTGCCGTCAACAATGCATTGAAGGCCCCGCGCGCCTTGAAAGAACCGGCATGCTGCAGCGATTCCAGCTTCAGCACCAGGTCCACCGGCAGGCCGAAAGCCCCTTCTTCCATCGCCATGACCGACGTCCGCCGCACATGGCCTGCAATGCGACCGGCGGCGGCCAGAATATCGTCATGACCGATCATCGCGACTCCTTGCCCTGCTAATGCGGGCGGCGCTCATTTCCGTTCGAACATGGTGGATAGCAGGATGGCGGAGGTCGTGCGGGCGATGCCGGGCAATTTGCCGATCCGCGTCAGAACTTCATCGAGATGCGCGGAAGTGCTGGCGCTGATCATGGCGATGGCATCATAGACGCCGCTGGCCGTATAGCAGGCCGCCACTTCCGGCACGCCTTTCAAGGCTGCCATGGCACGATCCTGGAATTTCGGATCGAGGGTCAGCAGCACATGGGCGGTGACACCGGGGCGTTCGGTCTCGGCCCCGATGATGACGGTATAGCCGCTGATGACGCCATCGCGCTCCAGCCGCTTCAGCCGCTCCTGCACGGCGCTGCGGGACAGGCCGAGCTGCCGACCGAGCGCCGCAGTGGGCAGACGTGCATTGGCGCGTAGAAGCCCCAGCAATCGCTGATCGGTATCGTCCAAACTGCGTTTTGCCATCTAGCTCTCGACCCCACAGGCTCGCTTGATTGCGCCGCTCGGACCGCCATGATCCGTCTCAACCGACCCGAATCAGGCCAAGCGCCAGGGTCGGACCGGCGATTCGTCGGCCTCGGCCCCGGTTTTCCACCTTTCGCCGGGTTTAGGCAAGCCCGCGCGCCAGCCTATGATCGCGGCATCTTTAATGATCTCCCAAGAAAGAGGCGATGATGAGCCGTAAGGTCCTGATTCTCGGCGCCGGCAAGATCGGCGGCGCGATTGTCGATTTGCTGCATGCCAGCGGCGATTACGACATTACGCTGGCCGATGCCGACAGCAATTTCCTGAAACAGGCCGGCGGCAAAAAGGCCCGGACCGAAAAAGCCGATGTCGCCGATACCAAGGTGCTGGCCAAGATCGCCAAAGGCCAGTCGGCGGTGCTTTCCGCCCTGCCCTTCTTCCTCAATCCGGGCGTTGCAGCGGTTTGTGCCGATGTCGGCGCACATTATTTCGACTTGACCGAAGACGTTGCGACCACCCGCGCAGTCCGCAAGGTCGCCAAGAAAGCCACCACCGCTTTTGCACCGCAATGCGGTCTGGCGCCCGGTTTCATTTCCATCGTCGCCAATCATCTCGCCAAGGGTTTCGACACCCTGCGCGAGGTCCATATGCGGGTCGGCGCCCTGCCGGAATTTCCCGCCAACGGCTTGAAATATAACCTCACCTGGTCGACGGACGGATTGATCAACGAATACTGCAACCCCTGCGAGGCCATCTATGACGGCCAATTGGTCGAGGTTCTGCCGCTGGAGGGGCTGGAGCATTTTTCACTCGACGGCATCGATTATGAATGCTTCAACACCTCGGGCGGCCTCGGCACGCTCTGCGAGACGCTGGACGGCAAAGTCAAAAGTCTTAATTATAAGACCGTTCGCTATCCCGGCCATCGCGAGATCATGAAATTGCTGCTGGAAGATCTGCGGCTGCGCGACCGCCGCGATCTTCTGAAGGACATCATGGAAAAATCGGTGCCGATCACCCATCAGGATGTGGTGCTGATCTTCGTGACCGTTACCGGGACCAAAGAAGGCCGCTTGACGCAGCAGACTTATGCCAAGAAGATCTACGCCCAGGAAATCGAGGGCAAGCTGATGAGCGCGATCCAGATCACCACGGCGGCCGGAATCTGCGCCATGCTTGATTTGCATCATGACGGCAAATTGCCGAAGAAGGGATTCATCCGCCAGGAGATGTGCGATCTCGACGCTTTCCTCGCGAACCGCTTTGGCAAATACTACGCTTGACGAACACCTGATCGATCCCATCCAAGATCGCAGGTCGGCGCCGCCGGGATAGGTGCGGGTTATTCCGGCGGCGCCTCAACATTCTGGGTCGAGGCCGCGTCATAGACATTCCGCAGCAGCTCGTAGCACAGCCGCAATGTCGCCTTCCCGCTATCGAAATCGGTGATGTCGGTGCCGCATTGATCGAGCGCGATCTTGATCGGCGCGGGCAGCGAGAGCAGTTGATTGGTATCGCGCACCAGCCCATCGAACAGTTCGACATCCTGCAGCCAGCCGACGGTTTCCGCCAGGCTCTGATCGCTGGTCGGGCGATACTCCAAGGTCAGTTGGGCCGGATTGCCCTGGGCGCCGGCGGCCGACGCGGGAATCGCCCCAGGAAGCGCCAGTTTGACCTGCACCTGCTGCAAGGCCCGCAGCCAGCGATCCCGCGTCTTCGCGTAAGACGCCGCGCAACCATCCATCTGCGCCGGCGCCAGGATGCCGCTCTCGCGCAGGGCGCGGCGACCTTCCGGATCGCTGCCATAGATCAGGCAGGCGATCTGTGCCAGCCGCGCGGCATCGACATTCACGCTTTCCCAACTGGCCGGCGGCGTCTCGTCGGCTTCCTGCGCCGAGGACGCGCCGTCATCCTGCTGCGCCTGGCGCCAGGAGTCGAACCAGCCCAGCACGGCATCCAGGCCGAGGACGCCGCCGTAGCGTCTGCCGTTCGCGGCAATGAGGAGAAGCGCGGTGAGCTGATCGCGGGCGGCGGCTTCCCTGCCGCTATAGGCGGGATCGAAGCGCTGCAGCAAGGCGCCCGCCAGTTCATGATAGAAAATGAATGTCGTCTTGCCGAGGAAATAGCCCCAGACCGGATCATCCGAGGGCGCGGCATCGGGGTCATCGGATGGCGACATCTCCTGCAGTTCGCCGCCATCCGGCGAGACCGATTGCGTCGGCGCCGCGGTACCGGCCGTGGGGGTGCCGGCCGCGGGGGCGCCGGCTGCTGATGAACTCTGTCCCCATCCTGACAGGGGCGTCCCCAGCAGGACGGCAAAGACCGCCGCCGGCCAGAGCCGCCGCCATGTCAGACATCCACCCGTCATCGAGAAATCCTATTACTTGACCCGAAACCGGCGCAGATTAACCTGCGACAGGCAAATGTGCTACAGCACCTCAATCGTCCCGATGAGCGGCATCGGGACCGGCGATCAGTGAAGCAGCGTCCGGCGGATCCCCTCTATGAATCAAATGCTCAACAGGTTGCGGAAAGTGGCCCGAATAGCCTGGTTCACTGCCCTTGTTCTGACCTGGCTCGGTGCCGTGGCCGGCGCTCTCGGCCAATGGTGGCCGCCGACCGGGATCTTCATCCATTTCGCTTTGCAATTCTGCTGGATCGGTGGATTGCTGGCAATCGCGGCGCTGCTGCGGCGCCGGTGGCGAGGCGTGGCGGCGGCTGCCTTGCTGGCGCTCTGGCAGCTCTGGATCGTCTGGCCGCCGCATCCGGGCAGCGGCAATATCGCGTCGGCCGCGGCTTCGATATCGACCGGCACGTCGCCAACCACGTTGCGCATTGTTTCGTTCAATACCTGGTATCTCAACACGCGCTACAAAAGCATGTTGCAGTACTTGCGGGACAGCAATGCCGATGTGATCGGCCTGGTCGAAGTGATGCCGTCGCTGAAAGCAGCTTTGGCCGATCTGCACGATATCTACCCATATCAAGCCGACTGCATCGGCACATTGCCGAGATGCGAAGAAGTGCTGCTGTCGCGCTGGCCGCTCAAGAACATCTCGGCCGAGCGCCTGGCGGATAGCGCGCCGGTGGTCGTCCGCGCCACGCTGGATTTGCCGGGCGGTCCGATCGATGTCGCCGTGACGCATCTGAGCTCCCCCTTATCAGATCTGCTGGGATCGGGTCTGTTTGGAGCCACGACGGATCGCAATCCGTTCGGCCCGCCGCAACCGATGACGATGCAGCACGAACAGGCGGCGCGCCTCGGCCGCTATTTTGCGAAACTGGGTCCCGACGCCATCATGATGGGCGATTTCAATGCGACACCCTGGAGCGCCATCATGGCGGGGCTGCGCCTGGCGGGCGGCTGGCCCTCCGACATCAATCTGGCGCCGAGCTGGCCGCGCTGGCTGTCGGCGCCGCTCCGCCTGCCGATCGATCATATTCTGACCCGCGGCCGGCTTGAGACCACGGCCTTCGATACCGGGCCGGCGCTCACCTCCGATCACCTGCCGGTTGTCGCCGAAGTGACCGTTCACGACGAAAAGACCGCTCCGTAGGGCGTAAATCTTTCGGCGCGCGCCCTCTCGCCGCCGCCCGATATGGCGGTTTGGCGACTGCGCACTTGCCCGAAACCGGCCGCATCTCTAGTCTCCGCCCGTTCTTGACCCCGAAACCGGAGATCGATGGAGATGACGAGCGAACGTATATATGCCGAAGCGGCGAAGGCCTGGCCTTTTGAGGAAGCGCGAAAATTGGTGGCGCGCTATGCCGGGAAAACGCCGAAAAACGGCTATGTGCTGTTCGAAACCGGCTATGGTCCGTCGGGCCTGCCCCATATCGGCACGTTCGGCGAGGTGGTCCGCACTACCATGGTGCGCCAAGCCTTTCAGCGCCTGTCCGACCTGCCGACCCGGCTCTTCGCCTTCTCCGACGATATGGACGGGCTGCGCAAGGTGCCGACCAACGTTCCCAATCAGGAGATGCTGGCGGAACATCTCGGCAAGCCGCTGACCAAGGTGCCGGATCCCTTCGGCAAATATGAAAGCTTCGGGCATCACAACAACGCCATGCTCCGGGGCTTCCTCGACGGTTTCGGCTTCGACTATGAATTCCAGTCATCGACCGACTGGTACATGTCGGGCCGTTTCGATCAGGGCCTGCTGGATGTGCTGAAGCATTATGCGCAGATCATGGAAATCATGCTGCCCTCCCTGCGCGAGGAGCGCGCCGCCAGCTATTCGCCGTTCCTGCCCGTGTGCCAGAAGACCGGCCGCGTGCTGCAGGTGCCGGTGCTGGAGTATAATGCGGCAGCGGGCACCATCGTCTATCAGGACGAAGACGGCACCAAGGTTGAGACGCCGGTCACCGGCGGCCATTGCAAGCTGCAATGGAAGCCCGACTGGGCGATGCGCTGGCATGTGCTGGGCGTCGATTATGAAATGTCCGGCAAGGATCTGATCCCCTCGGTGCAACTCGCCAACAAGATCTGCCGCGAACTGGGCTCGCCGCCGCCGGACGGGTTCAATTACGAGCTGTTCCTGGACGATAAGGGCCAGAAGATTTCCAAATCCAAGGGCAACGGCCTCAGCGTCGAGGAATGGCTGGCTTACGCCCCGCCTGAAAGCCTGTCCCTGTTCATGTATCAAAAGCCCCGTGCGGCGAAGCGCCTCTATTTCGATGTCATCCCGCGCGCCGTGGATGATTACATCACCTTCGTCGAGAAATTCGACAGCGAGACCGAAGCGCAGCGCCTGGAAAACCCGGTTTGGCATATCCATAACGGCAAGCCGCCGAAGGACAAGCCGCAGCTCAGCTATGGCATCCTGCTGAACCTCGCCAGCGTCTGCAATGCCGAGGCGAAAGAGACGCTCTGGGGCTTCATCAGCCGCTACAAGCCTGATGCGACGCCAGCCACCGCGCCCTTCCTCGACAGGCTGGTTGGCTATGCGATCAATTACTATCGCGACCATGTAAAGCCGACCAAGCAATACCGGGCGCCGGATGCAACGGAGCGGGCCGCCCTCGAAGACCTGCTCGCCTATCTCGACAAGGCGCCGGACAGCGCCAGTGCCGAGGAATTGCAGAACGAGGTCTACGAGATCGGCAAGCGCCACGGCTTCCCGGAATTGCGGGCCTGGTTCAAGGCGCTCTACGAGGTCCTGCTGGGCCAGGATCAGGGGCCGCGCTTCGGCTCCTTCATCGCCCTTTACGGCCGCAAGGAAACCGCCGAGCTGATCCGCCGCGCTCTGGCAGGCGAAAATCTGGCGGCCTGAAGATCCGCTTGTGTTGAGAAACGCAGCAGCCCGGTAACCGGGCTGCTGCGTTTATTTTTGACCTCAGTCGAACAATTCGCTGAGCCAGGATTTGCGACGATGGTGCTTGTCGTGATCATGGTCGCGACGCGGCTGATACGACCGGTCCGGTTCGCGTTCCCGACCGGACGGCCGTGGCGCTTCCATGCCGCTGCGCTCGATGATCTTGTCGAGTTCGCCACGATCGAGCCAGACACCGCGGCATTTGCTGCAATAGTCGATTTCGATTCCCTGGCGGTCGCTCATGACGAGGTCTTCCTGACAGACCGGACACTTCATCGCCTGCACCTCCTTGTCCTTGATAAACACTTGTTCCTAATAACATTCGTGTCGCCCCGGCGTCGCCGCCGCGTTGTCAGGAAATGGTCAGTTAACTCTCCTCTCGCAAGTGGCTGCGGCAACAAAAAGCGCATTCGATCTCGCGACAAAAAACCGCGGCCTTCGCCCATCTATCGCCGATGTGCCAGCATCAGTCCCAGGCCGGAGGCGATCAGCAATCCGCCCGACAAAAAGTAAGGCCGCGAGGCCGAGAACCGTCACGCCAAGCTGCACCACCATGGCCGAGCTGGTGCCAACGACCGCCAGCAGGCCGCGACGCGTCCCATAGGCGACATTATTGGCAATGATCAGCGCCACATCGGGACCGGGTATCAGAATCAGCAGGATGCTGGCCGCAATAAAGGCCAGATAGGATTCCCATCGGTCATGCCTCCATCGACACGGTCGGTGATGAGAGCGGCGGGTTGAACGCCACGGGACGGCTCTCGGATAACGACGGCATCGCTGCCTCCCGCTGCAGGAACGCAGTCGCTGCCGCCACCGGCAGAAGCTCCTGCGTGCCATCGCGGAACCGCAAAGCGACAGTGCCATCCACCGCCTCGCGGGCACCGATGATTGCGATCACGGGGATTGCATCTTCCCGTGCCTGGACGATTTTGCGTGAGAGGGTTTCCGCGCGCAGATCGGAGACGACCCGCAAGCCAGCCAGGTCGAAGGTTTCCACGACGGCCTGCGCGTAAGTTGCCTGTGCCGCTTGGATCGACGCCACCATCACCTGATCCGGCGCCAGCCAGAGCGGCAGATTGCCGGCCCAGCGTTCCAGCAGCATGGCGCAAAAACGTTCGATGCTGCCGAGAACGGCGTGATGCAGCATGACCGGCCGGGAGCGGTTGTTCTCATGATCGACAAAGACCGCATCCAGGCGCTCCGGCAGCACGAAATCGAGCTGGATGGTGCCGCACTGCCAGAACCTGCCCTTGCGATCCGGCAGCAGGAATTCCAGCTTCGGCCCATAAAAAGCACCTTCGCCGGGCTGCAGCACATAGTCGCATCCTTCCATCCGCGCCGCCGAAGCCAGCATCTCCTCGGCACGGTCCCACAAGGCATCATCGCCGGCCCGCATTGCCGGCCGGGTGGAAAAGGCGACCTTGAAATCGCCGAAGCCGAAATCGAGATAGACCCGGCGCAGCAGGCGGCAGAAAGCCGCCACCTCCGCCTCGATATGCTCTTCGAGACAGAAGACATGGGCGTCATCCTGGGTGAAGGCGCGGCCCCGCATGAGACCTTGCAGTGAACCGGAGGGCTCATTGCGATGGCAGGCGCCGAATTCGGCATAGCGGATCGGCAGGTCGCGATAGGAGCGCAGGCGGCTGTTGAAGATCGCGACATGGCCGGGACAGCTCATCGGCTTGATCGCAAACACGCGCTCGCCGTCTTCGAGCGAGAACATGTTCTCGCCGAATTTTTCCCAATGGCCGCTGCGCTCCCAGAGATCCCGCGCCAGGATCTGCGGGGTTTTGACCTCGCGGAATCCCGCCTGGCGCATGTAGCGGCGGATATGATCTTCGATGAGGCGATAGACCGTCCAGCCGCGCGGATGCCAGAAGACCATGCCCGGCCCTTCCTCCTGCTGATGGAAGAGATCGAGGCGGCTGCCCAAAACGCGGTGATCGAATTCGTCCATGAAATTCTCCATTGGCTGGACGCTGCAATAAGCCGGCCGGACGGAGGATTCCAAAAGCAAAGGCCCCGTCCGTTGCCGGCGGGGCCCTTGATGGTTCAGCGCAATCCTAGATCAGCGCGCGCAACCACACGGCAACCCGCCCGAGGGCGTGGTCGTCGTTTGCGTGCTAGTCACCAGGATTGCATGCTTCGTTTTCATTCTGCCGTTATCTTCTTATCGGGGATTGGAGTCAATCCGTTGCCGCAACTGTTGTTCCATGATCGGTTTCCACCCGCTTGCGTCCCGTGATCATGGCGCGGATCAGATTCTCGCGATGGCAGAGGCTGGTGATGACGACGCCGGCAACATGCAGGCAAACTAGGCCCACCGTCACATCGACGGCCGTTTCATGCAGACTCTCCATCCAGCCGACCCCCCAAAACATATCCGTCGTCATCAGATATCCTGAGCCACCGATGACGGCCAGCATCAGCAGCAGTGCAACGATCATGGCACCGCCGGCTGGATTATGGCCGAGATGCCGTTTCGCGCGAAAACTGACCAAGTCCCGGCAATAGTCGAGAAAGCGCCTGGGGCCCGGTACGAAATCGGCGAACCGTGCGTGCCGGGAACCGACCAGACCCCAGACAACGCGGCTGATGACAAGCACGATCACAATATAGCCGATCCGCTTGTGGAGCCACTGGATCTCATCGCCGGTGGCCCAGGCAAGAAAGAAACAGGCCACCAATGTCCAATGAAATACCCGTATCACCGGATCCCAAACCTTGACCTCGGCCGGCCGCGAGATGCGACCGGCCGAAACCAGGGACCTGTCCCGGGCCACCATCAGTCATCTGCCTTCTGCGTGACAACCGCCCCGGTTGCCGGATGCATGTAAAGCTCGACCTTCGCGCCATTCTTATCGATGGCATAGAGCTCATAGCAGCCGTCTTCCGTCGCAACGCGACGCACGGTATAGCCGAGGGCGACGGCCTTGGCCTTGATCGCATCGGCAGACATCCATTCGGCAGTCGGCACATTGCCGCAGGCCGGATCATCGCCGGCCGAAGCAATCGTCGGCAGGGCAAGCACCAGCGGAAACGCCATGAATGCCAGGGTTTTCTTCATCTTTGTTTCTCCATAACGAAGGAATTGAAGCGGCCGGGGATTTGGCTCCATTGCGCTGGCCATCACCCAAACGGCACAATGGACCCTAGCAAGGTCGCCATGAATGCCGGGTGACAGGCCTTGTTATCGTTTCGTCAGCAAGGCTTTGTCAGGATCGCCTTATGCAAGATTGCACGCGAATTCGCTGGTTGGCGGCGGCATTGCCCAGTCGACGATGGCTGGTTGCGCTACTTCTGACCCTGGCTTTTTCTGCCCCGACCAGGGCGAATGACGACACGCATGAAGAAGAAAGCGACCATGACAAGGCGCTGCATGCCGTTGAGCATGGCGAAATTCTGCCGCTTGAGCAGGTATTGGTCGGCATCCGGCCGCAAATCCAGGGCGATATCATAGGTCTCGAGCTGGAAAAGGAAGACGGCCTCTGGGTCTATGAGTTCAAGGTGATCGATTCGAACGGTCGGTTGAAGACCATCTATGTGGATGCAAAGACGGCGAAGATCCTTCCGGTGGAGAAAGATTGATGCGCCTGTTGCTGGTGGAAGATGATGATCGGATCGCTCGCGATATTGCCGGCGCCCTCACCGAACAGGGCTTTACGGTCGACCATGAAGTTGACGGCGAAGAGGCTTGGTTCAAAGGCGATACCGAAGATTATGCGGCCGTCATTCTGGATCTCGGCCTGCCTGGATTGGATGGATTGACGGTGCTGAAACGTTGGCGGGCCAATGAGCGCAACATGCCGGTTCTGGTGTTGACGGCACGCGGTACATGGAGCGAGCGCGTCGATGGTATCGACGCCGGCGCGGATGACTATTTGCCGAAGCCCTTCCAGATGGAAGAATTGCTGGCCAGATTGCGTGCCATCATTCGCCGATCGACCGGGCGAGCCGCACCCGCCATCAAAATCGGCACTGTCATACTGGATCCGCGCCAGATGCGGGTGACGGTAGACGGCCGCGCGATCAACTTGACGCCGCAGGAATACCGGCTGCTGTCGTATCTCATGCATCATGCCGGCCGCGTTGTCTCGCAACAGGAACTGACCGAGCATCTCTATCTGCAGGACTTCGAGCGGGAGAGCAATGCAATCGAAGTTCTGGTCGGTCGCGTACGCCGCAAGCTTGGTATCGAATTCATCGAAACCCGACGTGGCTTTGGCTATATCATCAATGAGCCTGCGCGGTGAGCCGTCACTCGCTGCGCCTGCGCCTGCTGCTTATTGCCGCCCTTGCGACCGGCCTCGCTGTGCTGATTGCCGCCTTCGGTCTGGTTGCGCTCTTCGACCGCCATGTCGAACGGCGGATCGATGCCGAGCTCGAAACCTATTTGCGCCAGCTTGCCGCCGACATCGCCGTCAAGCCAGACGGCTCGGTCGGGCTGACGCGATCGCTCGCCGAACCCCGATTCGAAGAGCCCTATAGCGGCCTCTATTGGCAAGTGCAAGACAAGGACCGGCGATTGCTGCTGCGATCGCGATCGCTCTGGGATACTGAACTTGCGCTACCCGCCAGCGCCATAGAAAATGGCGCCGTCTATCGGCATTCCATATCGGGTCCGCAGAAGACGCAGTTGATCGCCGCCGAGCGCAGTATCAGCTATTCGGTGCCGGGGGGACCGCAACTCCTGCGCCTCGTGGTCGCGCTCGATCGCCGCGACCTTGACCGGGCGCGCCAAGACTTTGCCATCGACATCGTGCCGTTTCTGGCTCTGCTGACGGCGGCATTTCTCGTCGCCGTATGGTTTCAGGTCGGCATCGGTCTGCGTCCTTTGCACAAACTGCGGCAAGGCCTCCAGGCCGTCCGAGCCGGCACAACGGCTCGGCTGGATGGCCGGTTTCCGGACGAAGTCGAATCTTTGGTTCAGGAAGTGAATGACTTGCTCCAGGCCCAAGAGGAAGCCATTGACCGGGCCCGCAGCCGCGCGGCCGATCTAGCTCATGGGCTGAAAACACCATTGACCGTCCTTACAGCCGATGCAGCCCAGCTATTGAAAAAGGGGGAAGTCGAGATCTCGACCGAGTTGACCGAACTCGCCAATGCCATGCGGCGGCAGGTGGACCTGGAACTGGTCCGCGCGCGGATCGATGCCACGCGGCGAGCCGCGCATCCGCCGCAGCCATTGGCGCCCATTGCCGCTCGTCTCATCCGCACGCTGCAGCGGACGCCGAAAGGCGGGGCCTTGATATGGTCCTGTGCCATTCAAGACAAGCTTGCGGTGGCGGTCGATCCGGATGACCTTGCCGAAATGCTGGGTAATCTCCTGGACAATGCGCAGAAATGGGCCATTGGAGAGGTAAGACTGACTGCCGGGGCCGATGACGGCGAAATCAGCATTTTGGTGGAAGATGACGGTCCAGGCGCGCCCATCGACAAAATTGCGACCTTGGGCCAGCGCGGCGTGAGGCTGGATCGCACGGTTCAGGGCAGCGGTCGCGGCTTGGCGATTGTCAGCGATATCGCATCCGCCTATGGCGGCCGACTGGAGATCACATCCGACCATGCGGCGCCCTTGGCCTTACCGCCCCATGGCCAGGTCCGCAACGCCGACAGGCGACCACTGAAAGGACTGCGCGCGATGCTCCGATTTCCGGGACGCGTGGCCGTCCGGGAGAGTCATGGCATCTCTTGAGAGGATACATGGCTGTGACTGAATGGCCGGCAACGTCAAATTTCCGGAGGCGATGGCTTCAGGCTGGACTTGCCAGATCGCTGCTTCCCCGGTAAGCTTTATCTCATGAGCAAGATGCAGATCATGTCCGGTGCCGTGCGCACCTCGCGATTTTGGTACCGCTGGTACGACCCGGCGGCCTAGGATTGCGCATATCTGACGCAAACCCGAAGCCGCCCCAGACAGGCGGCTTTCGTTTTTCCGGCTCTCGGTTTATCGAATCCCCCGCCTGATCGGAGCGGTTTCCTAATCAGGAGACCGATCATGAAACGCCAGAGTTCGATGAAACGCCAGAGTTCAACCGATTTCGATGTCATTACCGGCCCGTCGATGGCCTCGGCCTGTCCGATCGTCGAGACGGCGGAGGAGCCACCTTCCCTCCCTGCAGATGTTGCGCCGGCGGCGACGAGAGCCGTTGACGGGAGACAAGATCGCACGGCATCGCCGGAACCGACCACAGCCTGAGCGTGTCGCCGTTCATGTTTTGCTGGCAGCCGGCATCAGCATCACCAGCTTGAAATCCGGCTGAGTGGCCAGGGTGAAAGCAAGCTGCTGATAAAGCAGCGCGCCCAGCGTCGGGTGATTGAAGCGTCTCTCGCCGCCTTCGCGCGCGATCACCAATTGCGCTTCCCACAATTTGGCAAAAAGCAAGCTCTGGCGGCGCAGATCGTCGATCAGCTGCCGTAAACCGGGATCGTCAAGCGCATGGCCGTATTCGGCGCGGAACTCCGACACCACGCGCCTTGCCCGCTCCTCCCAGTCCGAAATGAATTGCGGTGCCAAGGGCTCCAGGAAGATATAGCGGAGCAGATTGCGTTCCGTCGCCGTGGGACCGAGCCAGCCGATGAAGAGATCGCCGGCCGCCTGGTTCCACAATCGCGCTTGCCAGTGGCGATCCAGGAGATAGGCGGGCGCCGTCATGGCACTCAAGGCCGCCGCCATGGCTGGCGGCAGATCGGCATCGTCCTCGCTATGATGGGTCGCCGGATCGCGCTTATCGGCAAGATCGAAGAGATAGGCCCGTTCGGCGCGAGACAGGCGAAACGCCTTGGCGAGCCTGACCAAGGCAGCCGGCGAGATCGAGACCTCGCGCCCCTGTTCGATCCAGGTATACCAGGTGGCACTCATCCCGCTGAGCTGGGCGGCTTCTTCGCGGGTCAGGCCGGGGGTGCGACGGCGCGCACCGGCGGGCAGGCCGAACATCATGGGAGCCAGCCGCGCCCGCTGCGCGCGCAAGAAGGCGCCTAGAGCCTGGCGTTGGGCCTCCGGCGGGGTTTTGGTCATAGCGGGTGATTGACGAGGGAAAGCAGGCTTCATGATATTATTTATACCAGGATAATCGGCATCCTTGTACCAGTATCACCGATCGCGTCATCCTTCCCAGCATTGCAACCAGATCAGGCCGGGATCCCATTATGTCCAGTAAAGCCCATCAATCCGTCGTCATCGACCAGTTCAGTCCACGGGCCGCCGCCTATGTCAGCAGCGCGGTCCACGCCCAAGGCGAGGACTTGCAGCAATTGGCGGCCATGGTGCAGGGCCTGGGACATGCCCGGATCCTGGATCTCGGTTGCGGCGGGGGCCATGTCAGCTTCCACGTGGCACCCCATGTCCGCGAGGTCGTCGCCTATGACCTGTCGCAGGACATGCTGACCGCCGTCACGCGCGCCGCCGTCGATCGCGGCCTCGACAACATCGTGACCCAGCGCGGCGCGGTCGAATGGCTGCCCTTCGAAGATGCCGCTTTCGGCTTCGTCATGAGCCGCTTCAGCGCCCATCACTGGCACGATCTCGACGCCGCATTGCGCGAGGCCCGTCGGGTCGTCCGGCCTTGCGGCCAAGTCGCCTTCGCCGATGTCGTGGCACCGGACAATCCCTTGCTGGATACCTTCCTGCAGACCGTCGAGATGCTGCGCGATCCGTCTCATGTGCGCAATTACAGCATCGAAGAATGGCGTGCAGCACTGCAACGAGTGGGCTTCGAACCAGGCGAGGTGACGCGCCGCCGCCTGAAACTGGATTTCGCCTCCTGGATCGCCCGGATGCAGACGCCCGATATCCATGTGCAGGCCATCCGCTCGCTGCAGCAGCGCATGGCAAGCAACGTGACCGGCCATTTCGAGATCGCCGAAGACGGCAGTTTCACCATCGATACCGCGACGCTGATCGCCAAGCCCGTGTGATCAACGTTGCAAGATGCGGTCCGCTCAGGCCTGCGCCCGCTTCGGTGCCGGGAGAAAGTCGCGAAATTCCGCAAAGCCGAGGCTCTTTTCGATCAGGTGATCGCCATAGAGCACCGGCGGCGGAACGGTGCCGTCCGTACATAAAGTGGCGGGCGGTGCGATGCGGGCATCGAGGCGGGGTTCGAAGAAGAACGGGATCGAGAATCGTTCCTCGCCGAAGCCGAGCACCCGATGCTGGGTGGCGACGAACAGGTTGTTGGTCCAGAACTGCATCATGTCGCCCAGATTGACGACGATGCCGCCCGGCACGAAGGGGACATCCAGCCAGACCCCGTCGCGGCGCTTCGCCTGAAGGCCACCGGCACTGTCCTGATGCAGCAGCGTGAGGCAGCCGGAATCGCAATGCTCCCGCGTCATCACCGCGTGGCGGCGTCCCTGGTGGTCGCGATAGGCATCCTGTTCGGTCAGACCCGCATAGGATTCCGGTGTCCGCACCGGATAACGCAGCAATCGCAAGGTCGAATTGCCGTCGGTGAAAGCCGTGTCGAAATAGCTCTCCGTCAGGCCGAGATGGCGCGCAATGGCATGGAGCAGCGCAAAGCCGACCGATTCCATCGCCGCGAAATAATCCAGCACCGCCGCCCGCCAGTCCGGCAAAGCGGTCTCGGGCGGCCAGTTATTGGCCTCGAGTAGCGGATGGGATCCGGGATTGCCGGCTTGCAAGCGGGGATCGGCGGGATCGAGCTCGGGGCCGAGATCGATGCCCTCCTTATAGGCGGCTTCGCCGTTCTTCGGCCAGAAATAGCCGCGATAGATGTTCCGATTCTCCGGCACGTAGTTGCGCCGCGCCAAAGGCCGTTTCAGCTCGGCCGGCAGATCGAAGAAAGACAGCAGGCGATGCGCGCTGGCGGCATTCAGCCGCGCCTCGTCCGGCTGTCCCGTCACCACGAAAAAGCCGATGGACCGGCAGGCGGCGCCGATGGCGTTATCCACCGCATGGCGGGCCGCCGAGGTACCTTGCTGGAAGAGCGGCGCAATATCGATGACCGGGATGGTCGCGCCAGTCGCCGTCAAACTGTCCTTCATCCTCAGAACTTCCCATGATCCGCGTTGACCGGCTCCAGGCCGGGCGACAGGATAGCCGCGCCATCAGCCTGATCAGGCATGAGAAAACCGCAGGGTCCGGTCGATCATTTCCCGCGGCAGGTTGGCATTTTCGGCTTTGACCGGGCCGCTCAGTTCTCGTTCGGCTGGTGACTTTGATCCGGCTTGATCGCCGTCACCCGGCACACCGAAATGATGCGGTCCAGTTTGGTCAGAGTCTCCGGCGCAGCCGAGCCGTCGCCGATCTTTCCCATTTCGACCGGATCGAATGCCTGTTCCAGCCGGTCGGCGACGCAACCGCAATACTGATCGAGTGCATTTTCGGTGGCATCATCCATCGCCAGCGCGCCACCGCCATTGGCGATCCGCCCCTGTTGCTTGCAGGTCCCGATGAAGCTGGCGCGTCGTGCCGTGCGTTCATCGTCGCCATGGCTGCGCAGATAGAAATAACCCCCGCCGATGACCAGAGCCACGATGATGAAAAGGCCGAGCGTGAGGCGGATGAGGCGGGATTTTCCTCGTGGGCTTGTTCCGGAAGCAGACATGAGAGATAGACTGTCAGCGGCTCGCGGAATGTGCAAGGGCCGTCGGATCAAATGACAGGACGCACCAAATCACGGGAGGGTGATGGGCCATGGCATCATTGACGGCAATCCCAGGAACCGACCCGGGAACCGGCGACAAGACCTGTCACCTGCGCCCGGCACAACCAAGGGAAGCGGCGGCCCTGACGGATCTGGCGCTGCTGGCCAAAGCGGGCTGGGGTTACGACGCCTCTTTCATGGCGAGATGTCGGCAGGTCATGACGGTGTCACCGGAACAAATTCGCCGGCATCCTTATTATGTGGCCGAGAATCACCAAGATCAGCCGATCGGCTTTTATGGCTTCGACCTCATCGATGGATTGCTCAGCCTGGATTGGCTTTTCGTCACCCCGTCATGGCAGAGGCGCGGCATCGGATCGCAACTGTTCCACCATGCCGCGATTCTTGCAAAAGGCCTAGGTCACACCTATTTCCAGATTGTCAGCGATCCCCATGCGGTAGATTTCTATCATCGGCAGGGAGCGGTTATTTGCGGCGCGGCACCATCCGACCTCGGCCCCGGCCGATATCTCCCGCTTCTGCGCTTCAATTTATCCGGCCAAGCGGTGGAACCTGGCAGTCGATAGCGCCGCCGGCCACCCTTGGCGGCCATCTCGCTGCTGGAAATTTACCCGGCTTGGTTCTAGGCTGCCCCACGCATTGACGAGGAAGATTATGACTTCTGATCAGATTTCCGACACGCTCAACCTTCTCGAGGACCTCATTAAACGGGCCAAGGCTGCCGGTGCCGATGCCGCCGATGCCGGTCTTGCCCGCGACAGTTCGCTCAGCATCGGCCAGCGCCTCGGCAAGCGCGAGAAACTGGAACGCTCGGAATCGCAGGATGTCAGCCTGCGCGTTTTCGTCGGCAAGCGTCAGGCCACCGTCTCTACCAGCGACCTGTCCTCCACCATGCTCGACGAACTGGCCAGCCGGGCCGTCGCCATGGCGCGGGCGGTGCCGGAAGATCCCTTCTGCGGCCTGGCGGAACCGGAATTGCTGGCCCATGACTGGCCGCAGCTGGAATCGCTCGATCCGACCGAACCCAGCGAAGCGGAATTGGCCGAAAAGGTCCGCCTGGCCGAGGAAGCGGCGCGCGGCGTGCCCGGGGTGACCAATTCCGAAGGCGCCGATGCCGGCTGGAGCCGGGTCGATATGGGCCTGATCGGCAGCAACGGCTTTCATGGCAGCTTCAGCGGCAGCCGCTTCGGCCTCAGCGTCTCGGTGATCGCCGGCGAAGGCACGCTGATGGAACGCGACTACGACTATTCCTCCACAGTCTTTGGTGAGGATCTCCTCGATCCCGCGGCGCTCGGCAAGGCGGCCGGCGAGCGTGCCGTCAAACGCCTCAATCCCCGCAAGGTCGCGACGGCGAAACTGCCAATCGTTTTCGATCCGCGCATCTCCAACGGCCTGGTCGGACATTTTGCCGGTGCCATCAACGGCGCCTCGATTGCGCGCGGCACCAGCTTCCTGAAAGACCAGATGGGTAAGCAGATCTTTGCCAGCGGCATCACCATCGTCGATGATCCGCACCGGCCGCGCGGTTTGCGCTCGCGCCCCTTCGATGGCGAAGGCGTCGCCAATCGCCGGCGTGAGCTGATCTCGAAGGGTGTCCTGCAGACCTGGATTCTGGGCTGCCGGTCGGCCCGGCAGTTGAAGCTCGTCACCACCGGACATGGCAGCCGCGGTGACACGCCTTCGACCACCAATCTCTACATGGAAGCCGGCACGGTTTCGCGGCAGGACCTGATCGGCGCCATCGATCGCGGCCTGTATGTCACGGAACTGATCGGCCATGGCGTCAACGGCGTGACCGGCGATTACAGTCGCGGCGCCGCCGGCTTCTGGATCGAAAAGGGCGAGCTCGCCTATCCGGTCTCGGAAATCACCATCGCCGGCAACCTCAAGGACATGTTCCTCAACCTGACGCCGGCGAGTGATCTCGTCTTCCGCTACGGCACCGACGCGCCGACCCTGCGCATCGACGGGATGACGATCGCCGGGGCCTAACGACAGGGCCTGAACGACAGGGCGGCCATCCAGCTTGTCTTAAAACAGACATCCGACTGCCATGCTTCGTGACGCTGCGGCGTCAGCAAGGTGACAAGAAGGTGAATTTCAACACCCGGCTGCCACGCGGCCGGGCGTTGTCATTTTGCCGTCACGGCATTGCCGCATTGTCTGCCGCGTTGCGACTCATTGATGTCGAGTCGCACAGTTAGGCCTGAGGAGTGGCTGAGCGGCAATGAACATCGAACCGGCACCGACGCACTATCGGGCGATCTTCGTCTCGGACGTGCATCTCGGGACGCGCGGCTGTAAGGCCGATTTTCTGCTCGATTTTCTCAAGCATCATGAATCGGACAATCTCTACCTGGTCGGTGATATCATCGATTGCTGGCGCCTGAAAAAATCCTGGTTCTGGGCGCAAAGCCATAACGACGTGGTGCAGAAGCTGCTGCGCAAGGCCCGCAAAGGTACACGCGTCGTCCTGGTCCCCGGCAATCACGACGATCCCTTGCGCGATTATGACGGCATGGCTTTCGGCGGCATTCTGGTCGCCAAGGAAGTCGTCCATGAAACCGCCGACGGACGCCGGTTCCTGGTGGTTCATGGTGACGGCTATGACGGCATCATGCGCCACGCGCCCTGGCTCGCGAAGCTCGGCGACACCGCCTATACCGCCGCCTTGGCGCTCAATCACTGGTACAACCGGATCCGCCTCGCTTTCGGCTATCCCTATTGGTCGCTCTCGGCTTATCTCAAGCACCGCGTCAAGGATGCCGTCAAATTCATCAGCGATTTCGAGATCGCCATGGCGGATGAAGCCAAGAGCCGCGGCCTCGACGGCGTGGTCTGCGGCCATATCCATAAGGCGGAGATGCGCAATATCAACGGCATTCTTTATTGCAACGACGGCGATTGGGTCGAGAGCTGCACCGCTCTGGTCGAACATCGCGACGGTCGCCTGGAGATCGTCGAATGGGCGCAAGTGCGGCAATTCTCGATGATGCAGGCGTGACCGATCACCTGGCAACCGCGAAGATGCAATCCCTCTCCATCGCGATCGTCAGCGACGCCTGGCAACCACAGGTCAATGGTGTCGTCCGCACACTCGGCCGCACCATCAAGGAATTGAGCGAGCTCGGTCATCGGGTGGATATCATTTCGCCGAGCGACTTCCGCACTTTTCCCTGCCCCACTTATCCTGAGATCCGGCTGGCGCTCTGGCCGAAACGCCTCATCGCCCGGCGCCTCGAACAGCTGAAGCCGGATGCCATCCACATTGCGACCGAGGGGCCGCTCGGTCATGCCGCCCGCTCCTACTGCCGTGCCAAGGGCCTGTCTTTCAGCACGGCCTATCACACGCGATTCCCCGAATATATCGCCGAGCGCTTCTCCTGCCCGCTGGCCTTGAGCTATGCCATCCTGCGGCGCTTCCACGCCCCGGCCAACAGCGTCATGGTGGCGACACGGTCGATCGCCGATGATCTGTCGGCCCGCGGTTTCCGCAATATCCGTCCCTGGTCCCGCGGCGTCGATCTCGATCTCTTCAGGCCGCGCCAGGACGAGATGCCCGCCTTGCTGCGGGATTTGCCGCGGCCGATCAACCTTTATGTGGGACGCGTGGCGGTCGAGAAGAATGTCGAAGCCTTTCTGGCGCTCGACCTGCCCGGTACCAAGCTGGTGGTAGGCGATGGGCCGCAGCGCGTGCTTCTGCAGCGTCGTTTCCCGGCGGCCGTCTTCGTCGGCTCCAAGCATGGGACCGAATTGGCGCAGTATTACGCCGCCGCCGATGTTTTCGTCTTTCCCAGTCTGACCGATACGTTCGGCCTGGTCGTGCTGGAAGCGCTCGCCAGCGGCGTGCCTGTGGCGGCCTTCCCGGTCGCCGGACCGAAGGATGTGCTGGGCGAGAGCGGCGCCGGTGCGCTTGACTGGGATCTGGCCGGCGCCGTCAAACGAGCCTTGTCCGTGCCCGCGGCCCGCTGCCGTGCCCATGCCGAGACCTTTTCCTGGCGCGCGGCGACCGGCCAGTTTCTCGACAATCTCGCCATCATCGCCAGGCCGGCCTGAAGAGCGGAAGCCTCTCAGCCGGGCCGCTTCATCTCGAAGATCGTGTCGACCACGGTGTAATCCGCATGACCGAGTCGTGCGATCGGCCGGATCTTCGCAAGATCGATCCGCCCATTGACGATCACCGCATCATCTATGTGGATCTGTACCACCTCGCCGATGACGATGGCATTTTCCGACGACACGCCGTCACTGGTGGTGAGATCGACTGTCCGGACATAGCGGCATTCCAGCGCCGCCGGACTGCGCTTCACCCGTGGCGGCGCCACCAGCGTTGACGGCGCCATCTCCAGGCCGATCAGTTCAGGTTCGCTCTCATCCGGACCGAACCGCGCCGAGCTGGCGCTCATTTCATGGCGCAGCTCGTATGTCGCGAGGTTACAGACGAACTCGCCCATCTCCTCGGCATTGCGCTGGGAGTCTTTGCGCGGACCGCTGGAAAAGATCACGAAAGGCGGCCGGCTGGCGACCGCGTTGAAGAAGCTGTAGGGCGCCAGATTGATCACACCATTGCGGCTGACGGTGGTGATCCAACCGATCGGGCGCGGCACGACCAGGGAATAGATCGGGTCCTGTGTCAGGCCGTGATTGTCGCTGCGTGGATCGTATTGCATCGTCTCTCGCTGGTTCGCCTATAGATACCACTCATATTCCTGCGGCGATATCCGGCGCTGGAATTTTTCCATTTCCGCTCTTTTGCTGTCGACGTAAAGCGACAGAAAATCAGCACCAAGATAATCCGGTAGAATCCTTGCCGCCGCCAGACAATCGAGCGCCGCCGGCCAGGTGACAGGCAGATCGGGATCACGCTGCCCGCTGACATCGCCGACCGCCATGGCAGCCGGCATCAGCTTGCGTTCGATCCCGTGCAGCATGCCGGCCAAGATGCCGGCGACGGCGAGATAGGGGTTGGCATCGGCACCGGCGATACGGTGCTCGATACGCCGCGCCTTGTCGCCGCTGAGCGGAATGCGAAAGGCGACGGAGCGGTTATTGGCACCCCAGCTCGGCGCCGTCGGCACCAGGCTGCCCGGCTGATAGCGGCGGAAGGAATTGAGATTCGGCGCAAAGAGGGCCATCGCCTCCGCCGTCGTAGCGGCGAGGCCGCCGATGGCCTGGCGCAAAACCGGCCCGCCGATCTCGCTGCCATCGGCGAAGACGTTTCCGCCCTTCCCGTCCAGCAGGCTGCAATGCACATGCATGCCGCTGCCGGCCTGGTCGAGGAAGGGCTTGGCCATGAACGTCGCCTCGAAATCATGGCGCTTGGCGATTTCGCGGATCACCCGCTTCAACAGCACGGCATGATCCGCCGCCAGCAGCGCATCGGGCGCATGATAGAGGTTGATCTCGAACTGGCCCGGCGAGTTCTCCGTAATCGCGGTCGAAGCGGGTATTTCCTGTGCCTTGGCAGCCTCGGCGACATCGCGGATGAAGGCGCCATACACATCGAGGCTGGCGATGCTGTAAAGCTGGCGCGACCGGTCCGGCAGACCGGTCGCCGGCGAGATCGGCGGCAGGGGTTCGCCGGACGGCCCGCGCCGGCGATCCGTCAGATAGAATTCCATCTCCACCGCCACGACCGGTGTCAGGCCGCGGTGCCGGAAGCGTGCCAGGAGATCCGCCAGCACTTGCCTGGGATCAACACGGCATGGCTGATTGGCCTGGTCCGGCATGGTGAGCAGCACCTGGGCCGTCGGCATCTCGGCCCAGGGCACTGCCTGCAGCGTGCCGGGCACCGGCCAGGCTGAACCGTCGGGATCGCCGCGCGCTTCCGAACGCTGGCCGGGATCGAGATCCTCGCCGGTGACGTCCAGAAAATACAGGCAGAACGGCATCTGCAACCCGGTTTCCCAGAGCTTCGCCGCTTCATGCACCGGCAGGCGCTTGCCGCGGATCGTGCCGCAAAAATCGCTGATGAAGGCGTCGACGAAGGCGGTTTCCGGATGCCGTTTCAGAAAACCATGCCATTCCGCCAGGCCTTTTTGCCTAGCCGCGCTGCCGGCCGTGGTGGATTTCGCAGGAGATTTTGCAGCGGTCTTACTGCCCGCCGTCGATCCTCGCCCCATTTTCTTTTTCCTTGTTTGCCATGCGACCATCACCGCAATCTGCGGCCGACCGTCTTCGCGCTGGACACTAGGCAAGCCGCCGCGCGGGCGCAACCGAGACGGCGACGAGGCTGGATCGAAACACTGTTCAGTTACGCAGAACAATTCTTTCACATCTGGGCATCTGGCCGGCATCCCTGAAGCGCGCCATGTTAAAGATGGAGATATGTCGGCAAAAAAGGACCGCAACGATATGGCACAAGCCGAACAGGCAACTTTTCACGATACAGCTGTCATGCGCCGCGTCACCCGCTTGATCGCCGCACGGCCGTCCACCGACGGCGCAGGCGTGCGCATGAAGCGGCTGCAGGGTGTTCCCGATCTGCGCAGCTTCGATCCCTTCCTGATGCTGGATGAATTCAAATCGGATGATCCCAGTGCCTATATCGGCGGCTTTCCGGATCATCCCCATCGCGGTTTCGAAACCGTCACCTATCTGCTCGCCGGCCGCATGCGCCATAGCGACAATCACGGCCATAGCGGCCTGCTCGGGCCCGGCGGCGTGCAATGGATGACGGCGGGACGCGGCATCGTGCATTCGGAGATGCCGGAACAGGAAGATGGCCTGCTTTGGGGGTTCCAGCTCTGGCTCAACCTGCCGGCCAAGGAGAAGATGATCGAAGCCGGCTATCGGGATATTTCGGCAGCGGAGATTCCGGCCGTGGATTTGGCCGCGGGCGTGCGGGGCAAGCTGATCGCCGGTTCCTTCGCCGGCATTTCAGGTCCCGGCCATGCGGCAGGGACCGGCCAGACGGCGCCGATCTATCTGGATCTCCGGCTCGATCCGGGCGCCGCGGTGACATTGCCTTTGCCGAGCGGCCATGCGGGTTTCGTCTATGCCTATGACGGCGGGGTTGTGGTCGGTCCGTCAAGCGAAGCGACGAATGTCGATGCCGGCAGGCTCGCGGGTTTGAGCGACGGCGACGCGGTGACGATCATCGCCGATGCCGCAAGCGGCGCGCGCCTGCTGCTGCTCGCCGGCCGGCCTCTGGCCGAGCCGATCGCCCATTACGGTCCCTTCGTGATGAATACCGAAGCGGAGATTCATGGCGCTGTCGAGGATTACAGGGCCGGGCGCTTCTGAGTGGCGGCAATCTTCGGAATCCACGCTAGCTAAAGACCGATGACAGCGGCGCAGGCGCGCCTGCTCTCTGCGGGCCGCCTTCACCTGCCGTCAATCAGGTGGCAGTGGTATTGCCGATGAAAAGACATTGTTGGGATCGTACTTTTGTTTGAGCTTATTCAACCGATGCGCATTGATGCCATAGGCCGCGCCGATTTGCGCATGGGCATCGGGCGCCAGCAGGTTCGCATAAGCGCCCGGCAGCGACCATGGCGCGAGTCTCGCCGGAAGGTCGGAAGCCCATCGGCGATGCAAGGCGGGGGCAACGCCGGGACTGGGCTCCCAGGCGCAATAGACTAGCACCGTAAAGTGCCCCACGCGCATGCCGAAAGCTGTCGCATCGGCTGCAACATCTGTACCCGGACCGCGAAAATGATGAATCACAATCGTCGTAAAGGGTGAGGTTCGGGCATCATAGGCCGCGATCAGGGTCGAGACCGCTTGTGGTGTCAGATCACGCAGCCAGCATGTATGGGTCGCATAGTGGCGACCGCTTATAAATCGCGCGTCGTTTTGACTGAGCATCTCGCCGAGGGGCATCGGGCCGATTTTTGTCAGGATGGGCGTGCCCAGGCTCTGCAGATTGGCGATCAACTCCTCGCCTTTCTCTCGATCGCCGCTCCAGCTGGGAGCCAGCGAGACGACCGGTTCGCCGGCCGGTCCCACGGACATCCCGAGATTGATTGCAAGCTCGTCGGGCACCGACGACATCAGATCGGCATAGCCCCGCAGCACCGAGTGAGCATCCGTCCAAGGGAACATGATGACGCCGGCCAAGAGTTCTCCCACGTCATGCAGACGGATGCGCATGGACGCGACGACGCCGAAATTCCCGCCACCGCCCTGGAGGGCCCAGAACAGATCCGGCTCATGTGATGCATCGGTCGTCACCAGCCGGCCGTCGGCAAGGACAACCTCTGCGGCGATCAGGCTGTCCGATGCCAATCCAAAGCGGGTTGTCAAAGGGCCATAGCCGCCCCCCAGGAGCAGACCGGCCATACCGACGGCGCCGATATTGGCGGTCACGGCGGAAAGCCCGCAACCCGCTGTCGCAGCGGCTACATCGTTGCCCGTGGCACCCCCGTCAATCGTCGCCTCATGCGCTTCCACATCTATGGTGACCCGACGCATCCCGGAGAGGTCGATGACGAGACCGCCATGCCGCAAGGCACGGCCGACCCAGTCATGGCCGCCACCGCGAACCGAGATTTGAACGCCGTGTGCCTGAGCCGCCGCCAGGGACAGCTGAATGTCGTTGATGGTCAGGCAGTGAACGACCAAGGCCGGCTTATACTCGACGGCACCGTTCCAGATGCGTGTTGCCTGGGCATATCCATCGGTGCCGGGCTCGAACACCTTGCAGCCTGCTGCTGACAAATGGTCTTTGACGGCGGCAATCCCGGCGGCCGACGCCGATGTGGCAGACACCGATCGACTCTTGGTTTGCACGTCTCACCTCCTGCGGCCTGGAGATGCAAGCTAGTCGGGGCTGCCTACAAATATATATCACGTGCGGGATATCGAGTTACAACCGTAACGCCGGGTCTTCGGCCGGCGCAAAGCATGCCTAATCTGCGGCGGCCCGTTTTTCCTGTCGCCGCAGATTCGCGATCAGACTTTGCGCCGTCTGCTGTATGTGGCGTTCCAATAGATCGAGGGCGGGATCGACTTCACGCTTGCGGCAGTGATCGAGCAGCGTCTCATGCTCCTGGAAGGCGCGATCGCGGCCGGCGCTCAAGGACACTTCCAGGCGCAGATAGCGATCGATGTTGTCGTGAATGCGCCTCAGCATCTTCAGCGTGAGTGGCCGGTCTGCCGGCCGGTACATGATTTCATGGAAGCGCCAGTTGAGTTCGCCCCAGCGCGGCAAACTGTCCGGCGCCCGCTGCTCGGCGATCAACTGATCGAGCGCTGCGAAATCATCTTCCGTAAGACGCGGCAAAGCGAGGCCCAGCATCCAAGTTTCCAGGCGCAAGCGCAGTTCAAACAGCTCCTCGATTTCGGCGATCGACATCTGCGCCACCATGGCGCCCTTATGCGAGGCGATGGTGACGAAACCCTCCGCCGCCAGTTGTTTCAACGCCTCGCGCAACGGAATGCGGCTGATGCCAAATTCAGCAGCCAGATGTTCCTGGCGGATCGGCGAACCGGCCGGCAGCACCCCGGACAGGATGCGCTGGCGCAGGAGATCGGCCACCTGATCCGCCATGGTGCGTTTGCTGAGCACGGTCATTGCCCTGTCCTCACGGTATCTGTCCCTGCGATCGTCGCGTTAACATCTGACGCTCTCACGGAGTATCTTGACAGATTTGAATATTGTATACAATATCCAGATAACGTCAGCCCGCCCGGAGGAGCGCACCAACATGTCCAGCCCGAGAAAACCCTATTGGTCCGGCGTGTTTCCCGCCGTCACCACCCAGTTCAATGCCGATAACAGCGTCAATCTGCCGGCAACGCAGCAATTCATCGAACGCCTGCTGAAGGCCGGCGTCGACGGACTGATCATGCTGGGCACCTGCGGCGAAAACTGTTCGCTGCTGCCCGAGGAAAAGCGCGCGGTGCTGGCCGCGGCCAAGGAAGTGGCCGGCGGCAAGGTGCCCGTCATTTCCGGTGTCTCGGAATACACCACGGCGCTCGGCAGCCAATATGCCAAGGATGCGCAGAAGATCGGCATCGACGGGCTGATGGTACTGCCCGGCATGGTCTATAAGTCGGATACCCGCGAGACGCTGACGCATTTCCGCACGATTGCCCGTGCCAGCGATCTGCCGATCATGATCTACAACAATCCGATCGTGTACGGCGTCGACATCAAGCCGGAAACCTTCGCCGATCTGGCTGGCGAAAAGACCATCGTCGCGATCAAGGAATCCTCGGACGATCCGCGCCGGATCACCGATCTCCACAATCTGCACGGCGACCGCTTCACATTGTTCTGCGGCGTCGACGATCTGGTGGTCGAAAGTGCTGCCCTGGGTATCGATGGCTGGGTCTCGGGCCTGACCGATGTCTTCCCGGAAGAATCCGTGGTGCTGTGGAAGCTGCTCCAAAGCGGCCGCTTCGCCGAAGCGCGCGGTCTCTATCGCTGGTTCACGCCGCTGCTGCATCTCGATACCAAGATCAAACTGGTGCAATACATCAAGATCGGCCAGCAATTGGTCGGCCTTGGCAGCGAGAAGGTGCGTCCGCCCCGCCTGGAATTGGAGGGCGACGAACGCGCACATGTCATCGGCCTCTATGAGACCGCCCTCAAGAACCGGCCGCAGCTGGGTGGGCTGAAAGCGGCGCAGTAAGCCGCCGACCGACCGCAATCAAGTCAAGGCCCCACCGTCTCACGGTGCGGCCTTCGCTTTTCTGAAGCTTGCCGTTCGGTGGATGGAGAGCGATCAGACCCGGTAATAGCCGCGATACCAGTCGACGAAGCGGCTGATGCCCGCGGGCAAGGCCGTTTTCGGCTGGAATCCGAGATCTCGCTTGCTGGCTTCGATATCGGCCCAGGTCGCTTCGACCTCGCCGGGTGGCGGCGACACCTCGTTGCGGATCGCCGTGCGGCCCGTCGCCGCTTCGATGGCCGCGATCAGATCATTGACGCTGGCCGCGGCGTTGTTGCCGAGATTGTACAGCCGGTGCTCGCCTGCTGAAATCGGCCGGTCCAGCGCCGCCAGCACGCCGGCGACGATATCGTCGATATAGGTGAAATCGCGCCGCATGCTGCCATCACCGAAGATGCGCAGCGGCTCATCGGCGAAGATCGCCTTGGTGAAACTGAAATAGGCCATATCCGGCCGACCCCAGGGGCCGTAGACCGTGAAGAAACGCAGGCCGGTCTGTGCCAGCCCATGGCTATGGGCATAGGAGATGCTGAGCGCCTCATCGGCCCGCTTGGTTGCCGCGTAAAGCGACAGCGGATCGTCGACCCGGTCCTCGACCGAGAACGGCACTTTGCTGTTGCCGCCATAGACCGAGCTCGAACTGGCATAGACCAGTTGGCCGAGCTTCGGCAGGCGCCGCGCCATTTCCAGAACGGTCATATGACCGACCAGATTGGAGGCCACATAGGCGAAGGGATTGGTCAGCGAATAGCGCACGCCGGCTTGCGCGGCGAGATGCACGATGCCCTCGATGGTGCCACCCGCACTGGCCGCGAATTCCTCCATCGCCGGGCGGTCGGCAATGTCGATGGGCAGAAAGCGGAAGCTCTGCCCATCGTTGAGTTTGGCGCCCTCCAGACGAACCAGGCGCGCCTGCTTCAAACGGACATCGTAATAGTCGTTGAGGCTGTCGATGCCGATCACCGACTGGCCCCGCGCCAGGAGCGCCTGGGCAACCTCGGAACCGATGAAGCCGGCCGCACCGGTAACCAGGATCGTCATAGGGGCGTGCTCATCGGCGGCCGATGCTGTGATAGGTGAAACCCTGTTCGCGCAGATCCTCGGGCCGGTAGATGTTGCGCAGATCGATCACCAGCGGGTGACGCAATATCGATTTCATACGGGTCAGATCCAATGCCCGGAAACTGTTCCATTCGGTGAGGAAGACCACCGCATCGGCATCCTGCATCGCTTCATAGGGATCGCTGGCATAGATGAAATCGGGCATCAGATCGCGCGCCTCGGTCATGCCGATGGGATCGAAGCAGCGCAAGGTGGCGCCCAGCTCCTTCAGCCGCGGCAGAATGACGAGAGAGGGGCTTTCGCGCATGTCATCGGTGTTCGGCTTGAAGGTAAGACCGAGCGCTGCAATGGTCTTGCCTTTGACATCGCCGCCCAAGGCCGCCACCACCCGGTCCGCCATGGCCAGTTTGCGTGCGTCATTCAGCCGCACCACGGTTTCGATCAGATCCATCGGCGTCCCATGATCGCGGGCCGTCTGCACCAGCGCCAAGGTGTCCTTCGGAAAGCAGGAGCCGCCATAGCCGGGGCCGGGATGCAGGAATTTCGGGCCGATGCGCCGATCGGTGCCGATGCCCTTGGCGACGCTGTGAACATTGGCGCCGACCTTCTCGCAGAGATCGGCAATCTGATTGATGAAGGTGATCTTCATGGCGAGGAAGGCATTGGAGGCGTATTTGATCACTTCCGCCGTTTCCAGATCGGCAAAGAGGATCGGCGTTTCGATGAGGTGCAGCGGGCGGTAGAGCTGACGCAGCAGATTGCGCGCCCGGTCGCTCTCGGCGCCGATGATGACGCGGTCTGGGCGCATGAAGTCCTCCACCGCCGACCCCTCACGCAGGAATTCGGGATTGGAGGCGACATCGAAATCCGCCCCCGGCCGGCGCTCCCGGATGACCTCGGCGATGCGTCGCGTGGTGCCAACCGGCACGGTCGATTTGGTGACAACCACTTTATAGCCATTGAGGTGATCGGCAATGGTTTCCGCGGCCTTGATGACGAAACTGACATCCGCATGGCCATCGCCGCGGCGTGACGGCGTGCCGACCGTGATGAAGACGACATCGGCAGCTTCGATGGCAGGTCCGGCATCGGTGGTGAAACTGAGGCGGCCTTCCAAGGCACTGCGCTGGACCAGTGCTTCCAGTCCCGGTTCATAAATCGGGATCCGGCCAGCCTGCAAAGCTTCGATCTTACGGGGGTCGGTATCGACGCAAGTGATGTCGAAGCCGAATTCAGAGAAACAGGCGCCGGTAACCAAGCCGACATAACCCGTGCCAATGACCGTGATTTTCATTTCGCTCTTTCCGACAGTTGCACGTCTGCCTATCGCGGCGGTCAGCACCTTAACTTGGAGGATGCTGACGGACGAAGGGAAAAGCGATACGGCTAGATGATATCGGCGTGACATCGCCGAAGCGCAGCCGGCCACATTCCGCCGTTGCACCCTCCGCCAGTCGTTCGGCGACACGCGTCTCCACGGGTTATGGCTGGACGCCTTGCGGGATATCGAGGCCGACCGGGCACAGCCTTGCCAGATGAGTTTCCTGCGGCGTCTCGAACTTCAATTGCACGACCGGAGGTGGTTTTTCCCTCATCGGATGAGCGAGGCAGGACAGGTTGCGGCAAAAAAAGCGTTATAAATTACCGCGATGCACAACAGGCGTCGCATAAATCATAAAATTTCGTATAATATGGAGACAAAGCGACGGCGCCGCTGGGAAGGTGCCAGACAGATCGCTGTTAAGGATTTTGGGACGTGCGTTTCAGTCTTGGTGCCCCTGGCCGGACTCGAACCAGCACATCGTGAGATACCTGATTTTGAGTCAGGCGCGTCTACCAATTCCGCCACAGGGGCCAACCACTTGGGGATCTGCCAATCCCGGCGCGTACAGGGCCGGGTGTGGTTTGGCATCACGCGAGGCCGTCGGCTGTTCGCGTGAGGCCGGCATAATAGCCAACTTTGGCATCCTGGCAAGTCCGCTAGGGTGCTGATGACTGCAATTCGTTATAAGCTTGAGATTGATTGTATACATCTGATTTTAAAGGTTTTTTCAGATTCACATGCTTGCATGGGTGAGTTCTTCTGTTTTAAGAATTTGACCCGGCTGAACGAAAAAAAGGATGCAAAAGCCTTGGCAACACTGACCCAGGCGGATGTCGATCGATTGATCAACGACCCCAGCCTCGAAAGCCGGGCCTCCACCATGCTGCGCGTCAGCGCGGCCTATGGCGAAGATCAGTTGTCGGAAGCCGAACGCACGCTGGCCCTGGCCATTATTCAGGCGGTTCTACCGGAGGTCGAAGTGACCTTGCGCTGCCGCCTGGCAGAAAGTTTGCAACACACGGCACAGCTCGATCGGAGCCTGGCCCTGCGGCTGGCCAAGGACGTCATCGACGTGGCGACTCCGATTCTCGCCAATTCGCCTGTCCTGACCGAAGAAGACCTTCTGGAGGTGATCCGCACAACGTCGGCATATCACATCCGGGTGATCAGCCAGCGATCTTATCTTTCCGTCGCCGTCACCAGCGCCGTGATCGAAAGTGGCGACGAAGTCGCCGTGCTGCGCGTCGCCGCCAATAGTAATGCGGCGATCAATGCCGGCGGATATCACCGTATCCTCGATCAGTTTTCCGACCACGTGCGCATCAGTGAAACACTGAGCGAGCGTCCGGCTTTGCCGATCGCGGTCGTCGAACGCCTGACCACCACCGTCACCGGCAAGCTGCTCGAGCGGTTGATTCAGCGCTATGCCCTGCCGGCCCAGCGTATTTCCTCCATCCTCCATCACAGCCGCGAGCATTTCCTGCTGACCAGCATGGCCGGACATCCCGCCGAGGAACTGCGCGATTTCGCCCAGCGGCTGGAAGATAACGGCCTGCTCAGCGGCAGCCTGATCCTGCGCGCCCTGGCCATCGGCCAGTTCGCCTTTCTGCTGCAAACCTTGTCGGTGAAAAGCGGCATCGCCATCGGCAATGTCCGCCGCCTGATGGCCGATGAAGGTGGCAATGGCCAGGAACGCCTGTTCAACAGATGCCAATTGCCGGCCGCCTATCGCCGGTTGTTTGTCGAGCTTGCCATGGCCGGCGGCAATCTGCCGGCCCATCGCGACGGCAAGGCGCCGGCCGGTTGGATCGGCCAGACGCTGACGATCCTGCGCTCCTATCTGGAACAGCCGGATCCTGATCAGAGCCTGGAACAGGTCGTCACCGAAGTCATGCTGCGCCTGGACGGCTCGGCCGAGTCGCCTTCCACCCGACGCACCGCCTGACGACTCGGCATCCCCCGCAAGGGGATGCCGAACATCGGCCTCTCACGACTCGCGCAAGCGGAAAATCCCGCGTGACGGGCCGGCACAGCGCCACAATTTCGCCATCATCCCACCTGCAAGCTGCCATTGCGGCATCTTGGCAGCGCCATATGCTCGTGCTCATTTGATCTCTTGAATCTGAATCGCATCGGTCGTCATGTCGAACAGCTGGGAATGTTGAACGCTCTAGCCTTTTTCCGCTGCAGCAACGCGCCCATCGGGGGCCTATCACCACGGCAAGGGTGTCTGCTACAAGGCCAGTCTCCGGTGAAGCAAGCTGGGCCCGCATTTAGGCAGCTATGACCCGTTCCGATTCGACCGCCCCAACGCCACGCCGGCCGCGAAAAGGCCGCCCCCTTCTTTGGTTTCTGCTGAAATGGACGCTGGTCAGCGGCATCTGGGGCAGCTTCCTGCTGCTGATCCTGGTTGCCTGGTGCGCCTATGATTTGCCGGATGTCAGCCGCCTCAACGAGATCAAGCGCCGCCCCAGCGTCACCCTGCTGGCAACCGATGGCAGCCTCCTTGCAAGCTATGGCGATCTTTACGGCAACCGGGTGACACTGGCCGACATGCCGCCTTATCTGCCGGAAGCGGTCTTGGCCACCGAAGACCGGCGTTTCTATCACCATTTCGGCGTCGATCCCCTGGGCCTTTTGCGGGCGGTCTATGTCAATTTGAAGACCGGCGATGTTGTCCAGGGCGGCAGCACCATCACGCAGCAATTGGCCAAGAATATTTTTCTGACGCCTGAGCGCAGTATGCACCGCAAGGGCCAGGAAGTTCTGCTGGCGCTTTGGCTGGAGCATAATTTCACCAAGCAGCAGATTCTCGAGCTCTATCTCAACCGGGTTTATTTCGGCGCCGGCACCTTCGGCGTCGATGCGGCATCGCGCAAATATTTCGGCCATCCCGTGCAGCAGATCACCATCCTGGAAGCTGCGATGCTGGCCGGCATGTTGAAGGCGCCGTCGAAATACAATCCCTTCAATGACAAGGATCTGGCCAAGGCACGCGCCGACCAGGTGATCAAGAACATGGTGGCCGCCGATTATCTGAGCGACGCGGAGGCCAATGCCGTTATCGCCCAGACGACGCCTGCCGTCACGCCGCAGGCCAGCGGCCAGATCGGCCAGTATTTCGCCGACTGGGCGATCGATCAGGTTTCGTCCTATGTGGGTGCCAGCGAACATGACCTGATCGTGCAGACCACCCTGGATCCCAAAGCACAGCGCGCCGCCGAAGGCGATCTCGCACGTGTCCTGCATGACAAGGGCGCGGAGATGAAAGCCAGCCAAGGCGCGCTGGTCGCCATGACACCGGACGGCGCCGTCCGGGCCATGGTCGGCGGCACCAGCTATCGCGATACGCAATTCAATCGCGCTACCCAGGCGTTGCGCCAGCCGGGATCCTCCTTCAAGGCCTTCGTCTATCTGACCGCTTTCGAGAACGGCTACACGCCGGACAATCACTTTGTCGACGGGCCGATCGCGATCGGCAATTGGTCGCCCGGCAATTACGAAGACAAGTTCTATGGCGATGTCAGCCTGCGCGAAGCCTTTGCCCGGTCGCTCAACAGCGTCGCCGTACAATTGTCGGAACGGGTCGGGCGCAAAAAGGTGATCGAAACCGCGCAGCGCCTCGGCATTACCTCCCCCCTCGACAACAATGCCTCGATCGCACTGGGCACCAGTGGCGCGTCTTTGCTGGAGATGACCGGCGCCTATGCCACCTTCGGCAATCAGGGAAACGGTGTGTGGCCGCATGGCATCGATCGGATCAGCACCCGCGAGGGCCAGATCCTTTATCAGCGCAGCGGCGACGGGCCGGGCCGGGTCGCCTCGGGCAAAGCCGTCAATGAGATGCTCGATGTCATGCAATCCGTGGTCGAATGGGGCACCGGCAAAAAGGCGAAGATCGACCGGCCGGTCTATGGCAAGACCGGCACCAGCCAGAATTACCGCGATGCCTGGTTCATCGGTGTGACCGGCGATCTGGTGACCGGCGTCTGGGTCGGCAATGACGATAATTCGCCGATGCAGCGTGTGACGGGCGGCGCCCTGCCCGTTGCCATCTGGCACGATTTCATGACCGAGGCACTCGCTGGAACGCCGCCGCGCGATGTCATGCGGCCGAATGGCAGCGGTCTGATTGCCTCAGCCGCGCCGACCGAGATCACGCCCGATACGCCGGAGACCATCGAAGGCATGATCGAAAACATCCTCGGCAGCAACGATTCCTCTGATACCGAGACGAAGAAGCAGCAGCGCAAGAAAGTGCTGGAAGAGCATACCGGCGGCGCCAAGAATTAAGGGCTTGCCCATCGGCGGCGCCCTCAATCATGCCGTCAGCCCATCTACCTCGACAGAGCGGTCGGACGGACCAGCAGCCAATAGGACAGGCAGAGGCCGAGCACCGAGAGAAGGATGGCGAGGGTCATCGGCAAGGCGGTCTGCGCCTCGAGATGGCCGAGGATCGCGCCGGCACCGGCGGCAATCGACATTTGCAGGAATCCCAGCAATGAGCTGGCGGCGCCGGCCGCCTGCGGAAAAGGACCAATCGCCCCCGCCTGGGAATTGGGCGAGGCGATGCCGATACCGATCATATAGAGCGCGAGCGGAATCAGCAGGCCGGGTATCGACTGCTGCACCAATGTCAGACCGACCAGCAATATCGTCGCCGCCAAGGCAATAACGCTGCCCAGGCCAACCATGTTGTCGACCCCGATACGATGCGTCAGCCGGGCCGAGAGGATGGTACCGATCATGTAGCCAAGGACGAAGACCGCGAAGCACCAGCCGAAATGCTTGGGCTCGACGCCGAGGATGTTGATGAAGACGAAGGACGAGCCGGAGATAAAGCAGAAGATGCCGCTATAGCTGAAGGTCTGGCACAAAGCGAAACCGACATATCGCCGATGGCCGAGCAGCATGGCGAAGGTCCGCAGCATGGCGACGGGACCGGTGGCGACACGATTGGCCGCATGATGACTCTCGGGCAGGATGAATATCGTGCAGATGAGGCCGCCCAGACCGTAGACCGAAATGACCCAGAAGATCGACCGCCAGCCGAAACTGTCTTCCAGGAAGCCGCCCATGATGGGGCCGATGGCCGGCGCCAGGGCCATGGCCGCCGCCAGATAGGAAAGCACGCGCGACGCGCCGCTGCTGCCGAAGATATCGCGCACCATGGCGCGGCAGATGACCGGCCCCGCCCCGGCACCGATCGCCTGAAGCGTCCGGGCGGCGATCAGCTGGTCGATGCTACCCGCCATCGCACAAGCCATGCTGGCCAGGGAAAAGACGACGAGGCCGGCGATCAGCATCGGCTTGCGGCCGAAGCGATCGGAGAGCGGGCCATAGAGCAGCATCGCCACGGCAAAACCGGTGAGAAACGCGCTCAGCGTCAATTGCGCCTGCGCTTCATCCACCGTGAAATAGCGGGCAATGCTGGGCAAGGACGGCAGATAGAAATCCGTCGAAACCGGCCCCAATGCGGTCAATGCCGTCAGCACGATGACGGTACTGGGCCGGAAACGCGGCGGCTGCAGACCGGGCGCTGCGGCATCGGCCCCGACCGTTTCGGCAATCGGCGGCACCGGTCGGGCCGCCTGCGATGGCTGGCTCATTGCGTGACGCCGGTAGGCTTCGATACCGTCGGTGCCGAAGGTTTGACGACCGGTGGCATGACTGCCGTCGCCCCGGGGATGGCAAGCGTCGCCGTGATACCGACCGGACGGCCGACCACGGCGAAGACCAGCTGGTCTGGCTGCAGCAGGCGCTTGGCTACCCGCGCCACATCCGCCGGCGTGACTTTCGCGATCTCGCTCTGGCGGCGGTGAATATAGTCGATCCCAAGCCCGTCGAGCTGGATGCCGAGCAGGGCACCCGCGGTGCCCGCCGTCGAGGTGAACAGTCTGGGATAGGAGCCGAGCAGGAAGGTTTTGGCTTGCTCGACTTCGGCCTGGGTCGGTCCGCCTTCGCGCATCTTCGCCCATTCGGCGCGAATGATGCCGAGTGTATCGCCTGCCCGCTGATTGACGGTCTGCACCCGGCCCCAGACCAGACCGGCATGTTCAAAGGTGATGAGATCGGTGTCGATACCATAAGCAAGGCCGCGTTTTTCCCGCACTTCGCTCATCAGCCGCGATGAAAAACCGCCGCCGCCCAGGATATAATTGGCGACATAGGCGGCGAAGAAATCGGGATCGTCGCGCTTGATCCCGGCTTGCGCGAAATTGATGACGCTTTGCGGGATGTCGCGGCCGATCACCATGACGCCGCCGTGATCGGCGATCTTCGCTTCGGGGATCGCCGGCAGATCGCTGGTCATCGGGAGATCGCCGAAGGTCTTGTCCAGCAGCGGCCTCAGTTGCGCCGGCGAGATGTCGCCGACCACCACCAGATGCAGCCGGTCACGGGTGAAATGCCGGGTCACGAAATGCTGCAAATCATCGCGGGTGATGGCCCGCATGCTGTCGGGCGTACCGAGGCCCGGCCGGCCATAGGGATGATCGCCGAACAGGCTCTGATTGACCGCTCGCGCGCCGATCGTGCCGGGATCGGTCAAGCGGTCGTCGATCATCACCAGCAATTGCTGCCGGATCCGCTCGACGGGTTCTGGATCGAAACGCGGCGCCGTCAGCGAGAGATGCAGCAGGTTGAAGGCGAGATCGCGCTGATCCGTCAACATGCGCATTTGCCCGGTAAAGGCATCGCGCGAGGCATCGAAACCGTATTCGATCCCGTTGTCGTTCAACTGCTGCTGAAACGTCGCCGAATCGATATCCGCGGCACCTTCATCCAGCAAACCGGAAACCAGTTCGGCCAGGCCTTCCTTGCCGGCCGGATCTTCCGCCGCACCGCCATCGAAGCCGAGTGCCACCGAGATCAAGGGATTGGTATGATCCTCGACCAGCCAGGCGGTGACGCCGTCCTCGCCCGTCACTTGCTGAATCTCGATGGCCTGCGCCATCCGCGCCGACAGGAAGGTCGCACCGGCAACAACCAAGGCCAGCAGGCCGGCACGCATCGGCCGGGAAAGGATTGCGCGGCACCGCATCGCCATGGATTGTCTCATTGCACGGTACCGCTTGGCGTGGCGCCACCGGTTTCAGTCCCGCGCGGCAAGGCCGGCTCGGCCGGCGCCGCATCGCTGGCAACGGCCTGCGGATGCGCCAGCAGGAGGCGCCCGGTGACGGAACGGCGATCGTCAAAGACCCGCTGCGCCGCCCGTTGAATATCCGCGACCTTAACCGCATCGATCCGGTCCGGCCAGGACTGGACATCGGCCAGCGTGCCGCCATTGGCCAAGGACGCTGCAATCAACCCTGCAGGTCCCGAGAGGCTGTCACGCGCTTTGACCGTGGCGATGCGAAGCCGCAGCTTGGCGCGGGCGATCTCGTCTTCACTCACGCCATCCTTCAGCACGAGCCCGATCTCATCGGCGATCGCGGCCTCGATCTTGGCCAATTCGCCGCCGGGCACCGGACTGCCGTAAAAACTGAAGGTGCCGAGATCATAGGGGCTGGGATCGTAGCTGCAATCGGCATCGGTGGCCAATTTGTCGGTGATCACCAGACGCCGGTAGAGGCGGCTGCTGGTGCCGTCGCCCAGGATCTCAGAGAGCAGCAGCAAGGCATAGGCGTCGTTATCCTTGGCCGGCTGATTGTCGAGACCGAGCCGGTAGGAGGGGGCCAGATAGGTCTTCACCACATAAGGCTGGCTGATCAGATCGCTGGTCAGCTCGACCTGCCGCGGCGCCGTCTGTTGCGGTTCCTGCAGCCGCCGACGCTGCGGCAGGTCACGGCGCGGCAAGGGGCCGAAATATTTCTCGGCAAGCGACCGGACCTCGGATTCGGTCACGTCGCCGGCAACGACCAGGATGGCGTTGTTGGGCGCGTAATAGCGGTGATAAAAAGCAATCGCATCCGCCGTCGTATATTGCTCCATCTCATGGCGCCAGCCGATGACCGGCAACCGGTACGGATGGTTCAGATAGAGTGCTGCATTCATCATCTCCGATAGCTGCGCCCCCGGCTCATTATCGGTTCGCTGCCGGCGCTCTTCCAGAATGACCGAACGCTCCGGCAGGACCACCTGGTCGCTTAGGCGCAATTGCGTCATCCGGTTCGCTTCCATCGACATGACCAGCGGCAGGCTGTCCTTGGCGATTTCTTCGTGAAACGCCGTCATGTCCTGATTGGTGAAGGCGTTGTCGGTGCCGCCCCGCCGGTCGACTTCCTTGGTGAACTGCCCCGGCTGCAATTTGTCGGTGCCCTTGAACATCAGATGTTCCAGGAAATGGGCGATGCCATTCTTGCCCGGCGGGCCATCGGCGGCGCCGACGCGATAGACAATCATCTGAAAAACCGCCGGCGCGCGGTGATTGGGCAGCACCACGACCTGCAGGCCGTTTTTCAAGGTGAAGCTATGTGCTTCGAAGATATCCGCATGGCCGGTGATCGGTGCAAGGGATAGCCCCAAAAACATGATGCCGGCGATCAGGATCGCCGGCATCCGCAGCAGGCCGGGCCTGCAATCCTTAGAAAATACCTTCAAGCAGGCCTCGTTGCTTGCGCTCGATCACCGGGGTATCGCCCTCGGTCACCGGTTTGCCCAAAGCTGCATTTTCCTGCAGTCGCTTCTGCTCGGCAGCAGGATCGATGACCGTGCCATAGGCTGGCGCCGCGCGCCAGAAAGTCAGGGTATCCGCCAGGCTCTTGGAATCGGCTTCGTCCTGCGCCGTCTCTTCGTCGACTTCCTTACGGATATTGGGGTCGACACCGGAGATGCCGGCGCTTTGCAGCAAGGCCGCTTCGCCGGCCGATTGTGCGGTGCCGGCGGCACCCTCGCCGATCGCCGGCGGAATCTGGTCGCTGATGCCGGCCCCCGGATGACCGAACACGGCATTTGCCGCCTGATCGCGCGGCGTCCCTTCCTGGGGTCGCGGTGCGCCGGGTGTCGGCGGCCGCAGGCTGTAATTGGGCGGCATGCTGAGCGGGGCCCGCGACACCACCCTGAATTCATCTGGTGACCGCTTGGTTAAACCCAGCGTTTCCTTCGTTGCCTCACAACCCGCCAGCAGGGCGGAAACCGCCACCACCGAGATGCACACTTGAATGGTCTTCCGACACATCTTCGGTCCCTCCGTCATGGGGTCAGGTTTTACCCCGTTCCGCGCCGTGAAACAACCCGTCCCACAGCAGCAGGATGACCCCGACCGTAATGGCCGAATCCGCCACATTGAAAGCCGGCCAATGATAATTGCCCCAATAGACATCGAGAAAATCGAAAACCGCCCCGAAACGCAGCCGGTCGATCACATTTCCCAGGGCGCCGCCGATCACCAGCCCGATCCCTGTCGCCGCCAGGGAATGGCTGACCCGGGTCAGCCAGATCGTCAGGCCGATGGCGATGACAATGGCCAGGGCCGACAGGATGAAGGGGCCGCTGGCTGCATCATTGCGGAACAGACTGAAACTAACGCCACGATTCCAGGCCGTCACGATATTAAAGAATGGCGTCAACTCGATGATCTGGGGTTGCGCCATCGGCCCGGTCAGCAGCCACCATTTGCTGACCTGATCGGCCAGGATGGCAAGAACCGCGACGATACCACCCAGACCGACCAGGCGCGGTGCCACCACACGCATCAAATGGCCCCCGCCTTGGCCGCTTCTTGCCCCACCTCGCCGACGGCATCGGCGCAGCGATTGCAGAGCGTCGGGTGATCATGGTGCAGCCCGACTTCCGGCAGGACCTTCCAGCATCTCTCGCATTTTTCGCCTTCGGCCGGCGCCACCACCACGGCGAGACCTTCGACATCAGGCAGGGTGAAGGCATCCGGCGGCGCCATCCCATCGCTGAGCACGATCTCGGAGGTGATGGCGATCTCCGCCAGATCCAATCCGTCCAGCAGATGCCGCTGTTCCTCGGTCAGATAGACCACCGGTCTGGCCTGCAGGCTGGAGCCGATCTGCTTGCCGGCCCGCGCCAGTTCTAGGGCGCCGGTCACGACTCGGCGCAGATCGCGGATCCTGGCCCACTTGGCCGCCAGGGCATCATCCCGCCAATCGGCGGATACCATCGGGAACAGGCGGAGATGGACGCTTTCTTCATTCGCGTTGCCGCCCTGGCCGTTTTCGCTTTGGTCGCGCCAGGGACGCTGGCGCCAGGCTTCCTCGGCGGTGAAACAAAGCACCGGCGCCAGCCAGGCGGTCAGATGGTTGAACAACTCATAGAGCACGGTCCTGACCGCGCGCCGCGTCACCGAGCTTGGCGCATCGCAATAGAGCGCATCCTTGCGGATGTCGAAATAGAAGGCACTCAGATCGACCGCGCAGAAGTTATGCAGTTCGGTGAACCAGGGATGGAAGTCGAAGCTGTCCGCCGTCTCCCGCGTCTGCGCGGCCAATTCGCTGATCCGGTGCAGCACCCAGCGATCGAGTTCCGGCATCTCAGCCGGCGCCAGGCGTTCGCTGTCCTGCCAACCCTGTAGCGCCCCCAGCAGATAGCGCAGGGTGTTGCGCAAGCGGCGATAGGCTTCCGCCTGATGCTTGAGGATTTCCGCGCCGATCCGCTGATCGTCGGAATAATCGGTCGAGACCACCCAGAGCCGCAGGATATCGGCGCCGTATTGCTTCATGACGTCTTGCGGCGCGACGGTATTGCCGAGCGACTTCGACATCTTGCGGCCCTGCTCGTCGAGCGTGAAGCCGTGGGTCAGCACCGCCTTATAGGGTGCGCGGCCGCGCGTGCCGCAGCTTTCCAGGAGCGAGGAATGGAACCAGCCGCGATGCTGGTCCGAGCCTTCGAGATAGAGATCCGCCGGCCAGGCAAGATCCCAGGCCGGATCCGCCCGCGTTTCGCGTTCCAGCACGAAACTATGGGTCGAACCGGAATCGAACCAGACATCGACGATATCCGTCACCTGTTCGAAATCCTCGGCCTGATACTGATTGCCGAGGAAACGCGCCGGCTTGCTGGTGAACCAGGCATCCGCGCCTTCCTTGGCGAAAGCATCGACGATCCGATCAATCACCGCCTGGTCGCGCAGCAGCTCGCCGGTCTTCTTATTGACGAAGACGGCGATCGGCACGCCCCAGGCGCGCTGGCGCGAGATGCACCAGTCGGGCCGGTTGGCGATCATCGAGTGCAGCCGCGTCCGGCCCTGTTCCGGCACGAAGCGGGTTTCGTCGATGGCCTGCAGCGCCACCTTGCGGAGATCGTTCTTCTCCATCGAGATGAACCATTGCGGCGTATTGCGGAAAATCAGCGGCGCCTTGGAGCGCCAGGAATGCGGATAGGAATGCGTCACCTTATCCGCTTTCAGCAGCGCACCCGCCTCGTCCAGGGCTGCGATCACGGCTGGATTGGCATCGCCCTTCTTGCCATGGGGCGTCAGTACGCGCTTGCCGGCAAAGAGACCGACCTGCGGGTAATAGGCGCCGTCCGGCCCCACCGTCTGCGGCACCTCGATGCCATTGGCCATGCCGAGCTCATAGTCGTCGGCGCCATGACCCGGGGCGATATGCACGAAACCGGTGCCGGCATCGGTGGTGACGAAATCGCCGCCATGGGCCGGTACCTCGAAACGCGCATAGAACGCGTCCATCGCCGCCAGCGGATGGCGCGTGACGGTGCCGGCCAGGTCCTTGCCGGCGAAGCTCGCCAGCTGTGTCGCCTTGACGATGCCGAGATCGCTTTCGAAGCTGGCCTGGAGATCGGCGGCGACCAGCAGTCTCTCACCGGTCTTGGCCTTGGCGCCTTCGGCCACCTCATCGACCCGGATCAGGGCATAGGTGATCTCCGGCCCGTAAGCGACGGCACGATTGCCGGGAATGGTCCAGGGCGTCGTGGTCCAGATCACCACCGAGGCGCCCACCAGCTCGGCTTTCGGCGCCTTCACGATGGGGAACTTGACCCAGATCGTGTCGGAGACATGGTCATAATATTCGACTTCCGCCTCGGCCAGCGCAGTCTTTTCCACGATCGACCACATGACCGGCTTCGAGCCGCGGAAGAGACCGCCATTCATGACGAATTTGCCGATCTCGCGGACGATCTGGGCCTCAGCCGGAAAGGCCATGGTGGTATAAGGATGCGCCCAATCACCCTCGACGCCGAGGCGCTTGAATTCCTCGCGCTGGACATCGATCCATTTGGCGGCGAACTCACGGCATTCCTGGCGGAACTCGTTGATCGGCACGGCATCCTTATCCTTGCCGGCCTTGCGATATTTTTCCTCGATCTTCCATTCGATCGGCAAACCGTGACAATCCCAGCCCGGCACGTAACAAGCATCCTTGCCCAGCATCTGCTGCGAACGGTTGATGACATCCTTCAGGATCTTGTTGAGCGCATGGCCGATATGGATGTTGCCATTGGCGTAAGGCGGGCCGTCATGCAGCACGAATTTCGGCCGCCCTTTCGCGCTGTCGCGCAGCTTCTGGAACAGCCCCATTTCCTGCCAGCTCTGCAGTATGGCCGGTTCCTTGGCTGGCAGGTCGCCGCGCATGGGAAAATCCGTTTTGGGCAAAAAGACGGTTGTTTTGTAATCCACGGTTTATCTCTATCAATACAGGTTATGTGATGCCGCCAGTTGGACCTCGACGGTCCGGCCCACGCTTCAAGAGGCGCGGGCGGCGCTAATTCGATGCCCCGATATGTCTATCCGTCGTCCGCCGGGACCGGTCTCGCCGCGTCGCATCAGCGCCCCCGGTCGCGCGGATCGCGCCGCGCCTGCGGGCTGAGCGCACGCTCATAGGCATCGCGCTCATCCGGCTTGTCGCGCGGCGGCAAACTCAGTGCCGGCTGTTGGCCCGGCTGCGGGCCGGCATAAGCGGCGAGCAATTGCCGCGCGGTTTCGCTATCGGCGGCGATCTGGGCTTTCAGCGCGACCAGCTCGCTGTGCGGCAGAGTGAAGAGGGGGGACGAAGGGACGGAGAGGCCGCTGCCTCCGCCGCCACTGCCGC
>LNAP01002812.1_pt1 | contig 48459 bp, 45 predicted proteins | sample 602601 | NCBI WGS metagenome assembly LNAP01 (sample SAMN02440304, study PRJNA202911) | soil metagenome | biome: Subtropical and temperate rainforests or woodlands; isolation source: soil samples (1 kg each in a 20% v/v slurry with milli Q water) were... ...
GCATGCCTGCTGCCCGCATTGCATGGGTCGGCTGCTCTGGCTGCTGAAGCCGGTACAGCATTAAAAAACGATACGTTGCGTAAGGAGCCTTATGCCGATGCTAAAACTGCGGGTAATTTTATCCGTGGCGAAAAGGTGGAAATATTAAAAAAACAAGGCGCATGGTTACAAGTTAAAACTAAAAAAACCACAGGCTGGGTGCGCTTATTATCAGTGAAGCGCGGCACATCAACTGCGGGTAACCAGACAGCAGGCATACTGGCAGCAGCAAGCGGTCGCGCGGGAACTGGTCAGGTTGTTTCTACCACTGGTGTGCGTGGTTTGAGCGAGCAAGAGCTCAAAGCCGCAAAATTTAATGAATCTGAAATAAAAACCATGGAAAGCTACACACAAAGTGCGGATGATGGCCGCAGCTTTGCCAATGCCGGCAAACTCAAGCCCATTGCATTTCCGAACTTAAAAGCTGCGAAAGGTACTGCTCAATGAAAACCTCTACTAATAGCGATATGCACTCAACTATCATGACACCTAAAAAACTGTTGATTTCAGCACTGCTGGCAAGCGTTTTTGGTTTATCAAGCATGCCGAGCTTTGCCTTTGACCTCAAAGGCGTTTTAAAAGAAGCCGCCGAAAAAGAGTTTGGTCAAAGCCCGGAAGCGCCAGCCACGGATGCAACACAACCCCAAACAACCACAAGCGGGTCAACAGCGAGTGAACCTTCGGCAACAGTAAAAGCCAGCGAGCCTGAATTCAACTGGAAAAACCCCAGTACAGAAGAAGAAATCACATTGGGGCGCGAAATCGCCGGTAATTTACTAGGCGCAGCACCATTAGTTAAAGATGCTGCACTGCAAAAATACGTTAATTCCGTTGGCCGCTGGGTTGCCTCTCAATCTGAGCGTCCTGAACTGCCATGGCGCTTTGGCGTGATCGAGAGTGAAGATATCAATGCTTTTGCAGCACCGGGCGGCTATATCATGCTGACCAAAGGCTTGTACCGCAAACTGACTAATGAAGCACAGCTGGCCGGTGTGTTAGGCCATGAAATTGGTCATGTTGTAAAGAAACATCAGCTCAAGGTTCTGCAAAAGCAGCAATTACTGAATATGGGCGCTGGGTTTTTAAGCAGCAAATATGCAAAAGATAATAAACTGGTCAGCAGAGCGATTGGTACAGGTGCTGAAATCAGTGCCCGTAGTCTGGATAAGTCAGCAGAATATGAAGCTGACAGGCTTGGCTTAAGCTATGCCGCACGTGCCGGCTACGAACCTTATGGCTTAACCGAAGTATTGCAGGCTATCGGCCAAACCAATAAAACCGATGGCAGTGTTGCCCTTTTATTCAAAACTCACCCTCATCCTGATGAAAGACTGGTGGCATTAGGGGATGCAATCGGCAACAAACTGGATAACATTAAAAGCGGTAAAACGCTCGAAAACCGGTTTTATCAGCTTAAAAACTAAATATCTGGTAGCTGTTGCACGAAATATTTTTAACCTGAAAACCTATCAATTTCGTCATTCCGGTAGAGGCCGGAATGACGGCTTTTTGAGAGTTTTGTTAAAATTCAACCAATCTTTGTTTCATGCAAAAGCGAATGAAAAGTTACCTGTCTTTCCATTGCTTTTCCATCTCGATGAACATAAAAGACGCTGTCCAGGTAATCAGCACCAAGCCGGTTAGCGCCTCCAACCCGGTTAAGAAACGTATATCACCGGTTGCGACAATGTCACCAAACCCGAGCGTCGTGAAATTTACAAACGAAAAGTAAGCACAATCCATCAAGGTATTATCAAAGCGACCGATCAGCGTGCCAAAACCATCCTAGTTTACCATAAAGTAATAACCAAAGGCGAATACGAATATTTCGACCACATGCGCGATCAATGCGCCCGAAACACCAATGAGAACACGCAAGCGGTGTTTGATAGGAATTTTGGGCGTGATCAATGACAGCGCATTTAATGCTTCAAAGTGAATTAGCACTGCTATTGCAACCAGGCTGGCATTCAGTACAAAAGCAGTGATCATTTCAGGCTTTCAAAAAGGGAGCTAAATCAACTCGCAAGTACCTAAATTAAAGCTCGCGCACGTAGTTCAGCTTTAATATACGCATAGTAAATTGGCGCAGCAACCACACCTACCAGACCAAATGCAGCTTCCATACAGAGCATCGCAATCAGCAGCTCCCATGCATTAGCACGAATCTGCGTGCCTACGATGCGTGCATTCAGAAAGTATTCAAATTTATGAATAATCACCAGATACAGCAAAGAGCCAATAGCAACGCCAAGCGACTGGCTTAAACTCACAACTACGATAACTGTATTAGAAATCAAATTGCCCACTACGGGAATCAAACCGACGATAAAAGTAATGGCTATCATGGTTTTAATCAGCGGCAAATGCACCCCAGCCAATGGCAGTACCACCGCCAGATAGATTGCAGTAAAGAAAGTATTCACTGCAGAAATACGTATCTGCGCAAAAACAACACGGCGAAATGAATCGCTAAATAAATTGGCTCGCCCAGCCAACGCGCGTGCAAACGGCTTGTAGTGGTCAACAGTGACCGCCTCACGCAGTGCAATAATGCCGCCAATAATCATGCCGATAATAATATGGACCGTTACCCGGCCAGCCTCTTTACCTACCACCTGCAACTGATCTGCATGTGTGCGCAGCCATGTCGTCACCAACTCTTTAAATGCAATCGCATCTGCCGGTAAATGCTCTAATATCCAACTTGGGAGAATTTTGCGGGAATCCTCCAGTATTTGCGCCATTTTTGCCAGCAGTACTGTAATGCTCCCGGCATCTGAACGTAAAAAAGCCACAAGACTGGCACCGGCTAAAGCAAGCAAGCTCACGATAATAAATACCAGAATTCCTACCGCCCAGATTTTAGAATAATTACTAGGACGTTTGCTAGGAAAGCGGCGCGCAATATAAGGCGTGATGATATGGACAAGTTGAAATACCAGCAGCCCTGCGATCAGCGCTGGCAGCAAACTGAACTTAACAACAAAAAACATGGTAAAGGCAGCTAAAATCCAAGCTGATTTTTCATGGATAGTTGCCGACCCATGTGCGCTTTTAATCATAAATTATCATTGCTTTCTGTTAGGCGGGATATTTCATCCCTTATTACATATTAAATAAGTTTAATGTTAATTTGATTAAACTTTAATGATGTTTAATTAAATCTATTTAAAAAATCTACAACCTCATGCTTTGGTAAAGTAAGTTCCAAATCTATCTGTTCATTAAACGCTTTTTTCAAAATGCTGCCATTACACTTGCCCAATGCTCTGGTTAGCGCATCCATCTGATTATATTGAATTGTAAGTGCCACCGTCTGCATTTCAACAAAATCACCAACTTTAGCTGCATCCAAGGCCAATTTGGCAGTGCCGCCGTAAGCACGCGCTAAACCGCCTGTGCCTAAATTAATACCGCCATAATAGCGAATCACGGCAACACAGGCGTTAATCAAATCTCGCCCTTCAATGAGCTTAAGCACCGGCATGCCAGCAGTACCGGAAGGTTCGCCCGCATCAGAAAAACGCTGCACGACACCCTGCTCCGTTTTAATGCGAAATGCATAAGCCAAGTGGTGCGCATTTTGGTGCTGCGCTGCAAATGCACGCAGTGCAGCGCCAATCTCGCGCTCAGTTGCACATTGCACTGCCATTGCAATAAAACGCGATTTATTAATGGTCTGCTCGGCAAACCCGGTCTGTAATATTACTTGCAACTACTTACGCCCGCCTAATATGCTGCCTAAAACACCGCGCACGATCTGGCGCCCTAGTTCAGATCCTACCGTGCGTGCCACACTTTTTGCAGCAGCCTCAAAGACACCGTCAGACCGTCTGGCTGCAGGTTTTTTCTTATCGCTGCTACCGCCAAATATACCGCCCCAATCAAAACTGTCATCAGGATCTTCTTCAGCAGGTGATTGAGCTGCTCGTCCTTTTAGTATTTCATAAGCTGATTCACGATCTACGGTTTTTTCATAAAAACTGAAAACATTTGAAGCTCTGATCACCTGACTGCGTTCAGCATCCGTTGCAGGGCCGATACGGCCTCCCGGCGGGCAGACAAACGTGCGCTCAACCGGAGTAGGTATGCCTTTTTCATCCAGAAACGAAACCAATGCCTCACCAACGCCCAATTCAGTAATTGCTACTGCAACATCCAGCCCCGCATTTGCACGGAAAGTGGTTGCAGCAGATTTAACTGCTTTTTGGTCACGCGGGGTAAATGCACGCAAAGCATGCTGTACGCGGTTACCCAGCTGTCCTAACACGACATCCGGAATGTCTAATGGGTTCTGGCTTACAAAGTACACACCAACCCCTTTGGAGCGAATCAGACGTACGACCTGCTCAATTTTCTCCAGCAAGGCCGCAGGTGCATCGTTAAACAATAGATGCGCTTCATCAAAGAAAAATACCAGCTTGGGTTTTTCCAGATCGCCTGCCTCAGGCAATTTTTCGAATAACTCTGATAATAGCCACAACAGCAAAGTCGCATAAATTCGCGGTGAATTAAATAGTTTGTCGCTGGCGAGAATATTAATAATGCCATGCCCATCTGAATCGGTCTGCATCAGATCATCCAGATTCAATGATGGCTCACCAAACAGACGATCCGCGCCTTCGGTCTCCAGCTGTAACAGTGCACGTTGAATTGCGCCTGCACTGGCAGCTGAAATATTGCCATACTGTGCCTGATATTGCGCTGCATTTTCTGATGTATGCTGCATCATGGCGCGCAGATCTTTCAGATCCAGTAGCAGCCAGCCGCTGTCATCGGCGATTTTGAAAATTGCATTAAGCACACCGGCCTGCACATCATTCAGATTCAGCAGTCGGCCTAATAACAAGGGACCCATTTCGGCAATGGTAGTACGAACCGGGTGACCTTTTTCGCCAAATACATCCCAAAACGTAACCGGAGACTTTGCATAGCTGAAACTGTTGAGCTCCAGTTGCTGAACACGCGCTTCGATCTTGGCATTTCCACCGCCCGTCTGCGACATACCGGATAAATCACCCTTCACATCCGCCATAAAAACCGGCACACCCAGCTTGGAGAAGCCTTCAGCAAGCGTTTGCAGCGTTACCGTCTTGCCAGTGCCGGTTGCCCCGGCTATCAGTCCATGGCGATTGGCCATTTTCGGCAGAATATAACTTGATATTTTATTATTTTTAGCAATCAGTATTGGTTCAGACATACGAGCTCTCTCAAGTAGTAATGTGTTGGTTAATTATCTTTAATTCTTAATTTTAATAACAGGTTTAAAAATCACCTTTACGCGCCCTGTCCATGATTTCCAGCATCACGGTTTCCAAACCCTGGGCTGATATTCTGGCGCGCTCAGTCGGGTTTTTAATGCTTTTCAAATCATAAGTCGGGCGATCCATGGCGATATAAAGTTTTAACTTATTATTGGCATCCGGTTTTTCATATATTGCAATGCGGCACGGGGCAAACACCAGAAACTCCGGATGATCCAGAATGATTTCGGTACCCATGCTTAAGTTGCAGAATGAGCGCACCTCTTTGATACCTTGCGGATCAACACCACGCAGCTTCATATGTTCGCCGATAGGAAAGTTCGCCGGATTCACGAAGTTAAGCCCTTCAGACAGGCTTTTCAAGCTATCTACGACATCCTGATAACTTACGCCCTCATTCACAGGCAGCTCATATATGGCTGTGTCCGGGTCAATTGCGGGCATCCCTGGTCTTACTTTACCGATCAGTTGATCACTATTGGCAGGCACAGGCTTGTTCGTAGCACAGGCACCAAGAGATAACAGCAGCACTGCCATCATTAGTCTCAGATAAAAACTCGCATAACAGTTGGTTTGCAGCATTTTTACCATCCTATATATGATGTAAGTTTCATATGGTGTAAATTTAAAACTACAGCTAGTCAGCTATTTTCAGGGCAGAGTTCACGGCAGCACGATTAAAGTGTGGCGCAATAAGCTCTATAAAACTATACATATACCCACGTAAAAATGCATCTTTACGTACCCCTAAATATGTAGTGCTATCCGGAAACAGATGACTGACATCTATTCTGGTTAAATTTGTATCACGTTCAGCGTCATAGGCCATATTAGCAAGCAGCCCCACACCCAACCCCAACGTAACGTAAGTTTTAATGACATCCGCGTCGATTGCGGTCAGCACAACATTCGGTGTCAATCCGGCATCACTGAATGTTTTTGACACCAGTGTACCGCCAGTGAAAGCAAAATCATAAGTGATAAGCGGATATGCAGCCAGCTTCTCTAACGTCAAGAGACCACCGGCAACCAGCGGATGGTCGTGTGGCACAACCACGCAACGATTCCAGTGGTAACAAGGCAAGCATAACAATTCCTCAAAGCTACTGATAGATTCTGTTGCAATGCCTATGTCTGCCTCACCAGCCACTACCTGCTCAGCCACTTGACTTGGATTACCCTGATGAATATTCAGTTTCACGCCGGGATGCAAAGCCATGAACTCTTTAACCGCTGCCGGCAATTTATAACGTGCCTGCGTATGGGTGGTGGCTATCGTAAATGTACCGGCTTCGACATCGGTAAATTCATCACCAACTCGCTTGATATTTTCAATATCCCGCATCACTTGAGATGCCAGATTGAGTATCTTCTCGCCCGGCTCAGTCAATCCGGTTAACCGTTTGCCGTTGCGTTTGAAAATCTGCAAACCAAGCTCTTCTTCAATGAGTTGAATCTGCTTACTGACACCTGGCTGTGATGTGTACAATGCTTCTGCAGCATTGGTAATATTCAGCCCATGCTTCACAACTTCGTGTAAATATCGCAACTGATGCAGCTTCATAATGCTATCCCCAACACCACCCCTAATATGGCAGCACTTATATAATTAAATAATATATATATAGAATAACATATTCTTAAAAAAATCATTTAATGATTGCTATAGTGCGCAACTGAATTAAACTATCAATAACGGATACTCCATATGGAATTTGGTTATATAATCTCCGGCTTTGCCGTGGGCATGCTCGTTGGCATTACTGGTGTTGGCGGCGGCTCACTGATGACGCCTCTGCTGGTATTTATGTTTGGCTTTAAACCAGCAATTGCCGTGGGTACAGATTTGCTTTACGCGGCCATTACCAAGACTGGCGGCGTATTTGTACACCACAACACACATAAATCTGTTGATTGGCGTGTAGTAATCTGGATGTCTATGGGCAGTCTGCCGGCTGCTGTTGCAACCATATTTTTGATTAAGCATCTAATCAAGATAGAGAAAGATGTCACTGGGATCATCACTTTTACATTGGGTGTTGCACTCATATTGACTGCGGTGGCCGTACTCGTTCGCAGCTACCTGACGCGAAAAAAGATACGTGAAATTGAAGATAGCATCATCAGCAGTGGTCGTTTTAAACAAATTCAAATACCAGCGACTATCTTTACTGGCATAATACTGGGTGTGCTGGTTACGATTTCTTCAGTAGGTGCAGGCGCGTTAGGCACGTTGGCTATTTTGTTCCTGTATCCGAAAATGAGCACATTGAAAGTGGTAGGCACAGACCTGGCACATGCGATTCCTTTAACCGCCATCGCGGGTTTTGGACATTGGTCTTTAGGTCACGTAAACTTCGCATTACTAGGTACATTACTTATTGGCTCACTGCCCGGCATTTGGGTCGGCAGTCATTTAAGTGTAAAAATTCCGGAAAAAGTGTTGCGCCCTTTATTAGCAACATTACTACTGATTATTGGTTTGAAGTTTGTTTTTGCTTAACGAAATTTAGTTTAAAGAAGTCTTAATATACATGTATAAATATGATGAAATAGATCAACAAATTGTTGATGAGCGCGTAGCCCAATATCGCGATCAGGTACGCCGCTATCTGGCAGGCGAACTGTCAGAAGATGAATTCCGCCCTCTGCGCCTGCAAAATGGCTTATATATACAGCGTCATGCGCCAATGCTGCGCATTGCCGTGCCTTACGGCATGCTTTCCAGCAAGCAGTTGCGCAAATTGGGCGATATTGCAAAAAAATACGACAAGGGCTATGGCCATTTCAGTACACGTCAGAATTTGCAGCTCAACTGGCCTAAACTGGAAGACACACCGGATATTCTGGCTGAACTTGCTACGGTTGAAATGCATGCTATTCAAACCTCAGGTAATTGCATCCGCAATATTACAACCGATCAATTCGTCGGCATTGCGCCGGATGAAGTCATTGACCCACGTGCCATTGCAGAAATCATGCGCCAGTGGAGCACCTTCCATCCTGAATTCGCTTTGCTGCCACGTAAATTCAAAATTGCAGTTTCCGGTACCCAGCAAGACCGCGCGATTGTACAGGCGCATGACATTGGCCTGGAATTTTACCGTGATGCAAACGATAAAGTTGCCATCAAGGTTTGGGTTGGCGGCGGCTTGGGTCGTACACCAATTTTAGGCTCAGTCATCCGCGAACATCTGGACTGGCAGCACGCCCTCACCTACTGCGAAGCGATTATCCGCGTATACAATCTGCATGGCCGTCGTGACAACATGTACAAAGCGCGCATCAAGATTTTATCAAAAGCGATAGGTATCAATGAGTTCCGCAATCAGGTAGAAGCTGAATGGACGCACCTCAAGGACGGCCCTAACACGATTACCGAAGCTGAACTGGCACGTGTTTCCAAGCATTTTGAAGCGATGCCTTATGAAACCCTGCCAGACCAGGATGCAGGTTTTGATGCAGCCGTTGCAAGCAACCCAGCCTTTGCGGCATGGGTGAAACGCAGCTTACATCCGCACAAGCAGCCGGGTTACCGCGCAGTAACGCTTTCACTGAAACCTCATGGTCAGGCACCAGGCGACATCACGTCTGAACAGATGTGGGCAGTTGCAGACCTGGCTGATGAATACAGTTTCGGTGAATTACGTTCTTCACACGAGCAGAACCTGATTCTGGCTGATGTGAAGTTAAGTGATTTATTTGCCGTATGGGAAAAAGCAAAAGCAAATGGTCTGGCAACGCCAAATATCGGCTTGCTGACAGATATCATCTGCTGCCCGGGCGGTGACTTCTGCTCACTGGCCAATGCCAAGAGCATTCCGATTGCCAAGGCAATTCAGATGCAATTTGACGACCTTGATTACCTGCATGACATCGGCGACATTGAGCTTAATATCTCAGGTTGTATGAACGCCTGCGGTCACCATCATGTCGGCCATATTGGTATTCTCGGTGTAGATAAAGATGGTTCTGAATGGTATCAGGTCACTATCGGCGGCAAACAAGGCAATGATGCTAGCATCGGTACTGTCATCGGGCCTTCATTCTCGGCTGAAGAAATGCCAGGCGTGGTTCAGAAACTAATCGAGGTTTACATTAAAGAGCGCACTCCTGAAGAACGTTTTATTGATACAGTACGCCGCTTGGGCGCCGTGCCATTCAAAAAACATGTTTATGCAAAAGACGAGGTGTCGGCATGAACAACTTAGTTAAAATTGAAAACGGTACCGCTGCTATCGCAAATGATGACTGGACATTGGTTCAGCTGCCGGCAACTCAGGTTGAAGAGCGTATACAGGCAGGTAAAGTTGTATTGTTCAAACTGACCGGTGAAAGTACCGTGACAGAACAGCAGATTGCTGACACTGTCATTCCGGCAACAGGCAAAATCATTGTACCTTTGAGCGTATTTGTTGAGCGAAACAACGAGCTGGAAAGTCGAATTGCGCAAGGTGAAGTCGGTGTATGGCTAGCCACACACGAACTGCTTGACTACCTGATACAGCAGCAGGCTGACTTGAATGTATTGCCGATTATTGCTGTGTTCGTTGAACGTTTTGCTGACGGGCGAATTTTCTCGCTAGGCACACTGCTGCGTACCCGCTATGGTTTTAAAAACGAATTGCGCGCGTTTGGCGATGTATTGCGTGACCAGCTTTTTTTCCTCAAGCGCAGTGGCTATACCAGCTATGTCATCCGTCAAGATCGTTCAGCACAAGAGGCCATTGCCAGCCTGAATGATTTCAGCCAGCCATACCAAGGTGCTGTAGACGAGCCTAAACCTGTATTCAGACGCTACAACAGGGGCGCTTGATGGCTACTGATATCGATTTAGGCCAAGTCGTCATGCTGAAACCCGGCGCAAACAACCCGGCAACCAAGCCTGCTTTGACAGATGATTTAATTGCCAGCGTCAATCGCAAAGCAGATGAAGCGCATGCCTTACTAAGTGCTGCCGCCAGCGAATTTGGCACCGGCAATATCACTTTTGCCAACAGCTTCGGCGCAGAAGATATGGTATTGACCGACATCATTCTGAACCACGCGGCAAAAAGCAGCGCATTAGGCATAGAGATTTTCTCTTTGGATACAGGTCGTCTGCCCGCAGAAACTTATGACCTGATGGCCGCGACAGAAAAACACTACAATACGAAACTGAAAGTGTTTTTTCCAAATGCTGACAAAGTTGAGACTTATGTTAATACAAACGGCATCAATGCGTTTTATGAGTCAATCGACTTACGTAAAGCCTGCTGCTATATGCGTAAAGTAGAACCATTGCAGCGCGCGCTGAAAGGCAAAAAAGCGTGGATTACCGGCATGCGTGCAGAGCAGTCTGCAACTCGCGTGAATTTACCGCTGCGTGAATTTGACAGCGGCAATCAGCTGGAAAAATTCAACCCCTTAAGCGATTGGACTGAAAAAGAAGTCTGGGCTTATATTCGCCTGCACGAAGTGCCGTACAACAGCCTGCATGACCAGTTCTACCCGAGTATAGGCTGTGCGCCCTGCACTCGCGCCGTGGCAATGGGTGAAGATGTACGCGCCGGACGCTGGTGGTGGGAAGATCCAAACAGCAAAGAATGCGGTCTACACGTTAAGAAATAACTTAATAAGTAGTAATTTAAAAATTTATTGGCATTTTCTGTGATTACACAGATATTGAAGTACACAACATGACGACAACAAAAAAACCTTTATCTCACCTGGACTGGCTTGAATCCGAGGCCATTTACATCCTGCGCGAAGTTGCAGGCCAATGTTCAAATCCGGTTCTGTTATTTTCAGGCGGCAAAGATTCACTCTGTATTTTACGTCTGGCGGAGAAAGCATTCCGCCCCGGAAAGTTCCCGTTTCCATTAATGCACATCGATACCGGCCACAACTACAAAGAAGTGATTGATTTCCGTGACCAACGCGCTGCAGAACTCGGCGAGCGCCTGATTGTGCGTTCTGTTGAAGACTCTATGAAGCGCGGTACTGTCGTGCTGAAAACACCTGACGAACCGCGCAACAAGCATCAGTCAGTGACTTTACTTGAAGCCATCGAAGAGTTCGGCTTTGACTGCTGTATCGGCGGTGCACGTCGCGATGAAGAAAAAGCCCGTGCCAAAGAACGTATCATGAGCTTCCGTGATGAATTCGGCCAATGGGATCCTAAAAACCAGCGTCCGGAACTGTGGGATCTGTACAATGCCCGCTCGCACAAAGGTGAAAACATCCGTGCTTTCCCGATTTCGAACTGGACTGAGATGGACGTGTGGCAGTATATCGAGCGTGAAAAACTGGAGTTGCCAAGCATCTACTTCGCTCATCAGCGCGATATCGTCATGCGCGGCGGTGCAATTGTGCCGATTAATGTACCGCTGACCAATGGTGAAGTCATTAACCCACCTAAAGCCGGTGAAGAAGTGATTAACATGCAAGTGCGTTTCAGAACCGTTGGCGATATCACCTGTACAGCACCGGTGATCAGTGACGCTGATAACGTATCCAAGATCGTACTGGAAACTGCAACCACAACCATTACCGAGCGTGGTGCAACCCGTCTGGATGACCAGACTTCAGATGCCTCAATGGAGCAACGCAAAAAAGAGGGTTACTTCTAGAATAATTAACCGCCGATAAACGCCGATGAACGCAGATAAAACATCGATGACTTAATAATTCTCTACAAAAAAGTAGTTTTTTGAATTAGGCTTTAAACACAACCAAAGAAGACAATGTATCTAACGCCAAATAAATATTTTCATCGGCGTTCATCGGCGTTTATCGGCGGTTAACTAGGTTTTTAATATGACAAATACACAAACACATAACGACTCCAACCATAACGATAGTCTTTTGCGCTTCATGACCTGCGGTAGCGTAGATGATGGCAAAAGCACTTTGATCGGCCGTTTACTTTACGATACCAAGACGATTCTTGCGGATACACTCTCGCAAATCGAGCGTACGTCTCAAAAACGCGGTATGGAAGCAGTTGACCTGTCATTACTGACAGATGGTCTGCAAGCTGAGCGTGAGCAAGGCATCACGATTGACGTGGCCTACCGCTATTTCAGCACCGGCACTCGTAAATACATCATTGCCGATGCGCCTGGCCATGAGCAGTACACGCGCAATATGGTAACAGCGGCTTCTACAGCAAACCTGGCGATTATCCTGATTGATGCGCGTAAAGGCGTATTGACGCAAACACGCCGCCATAGCTATCTGGCGCATCTGGTCGGCATACCGCACATCGTAGTTGCAGTAAACAAAATGGATCTGATTAACTATGATCAGGCAGCCTACGACAAAATCTGTGCAGATTACCTGGCTTTCGCAAATGAAATCGGTTTGGCACAAAGCAAAATTGCAGCGGGTAACGATATCAGCTTTATCCCGATGTCTGCACTCAACGGCGACATGCTGGTAGACCGTCTGGACAACATGCCTTGGTATACAGGCCAGACCATGCTGGAAAAACTGGAAGCTGCGCCTACAGCACATTCTGAACACGCTGAACCATTCCGTTTCCCGGTGCAGTTCGTATGCCGCCCACATGCTTCTGATGACCATAAGCTTCATGACTTCCGCGGCTTTATGGGGCGTATTGAATCAGGTGAAATTGCCGTGGGTGATGCCGTTACAGTATTGCCGAATGGTTACACATCTAAAGTTAAAGCGATTCAATTGGGCGAAGAATTACTGCAATCAGCAACTACAGAACAAAGCATTACCCTGCTGCTTGAGGATGAAATTGACACCTCACGCGGTGACATGATTGTTAAATCAAGTGATGTAAAAGAGCCGGTAAAACAAATCGAGGCTTTTGTATGCTGGCTGTCAGAAACACCAATGTCAACCGCACGTACCTACATTGTGCGTCACACAACCCGTGAGTCTAAAGCCAAGGTCGGTACAATCAGCTATAAAGTAGATGTAAATACACTGGAACAGCAAACAACTACCGATCTTAAAATGAACGACATTGCACGCATCAGCTTCAAACTAGCTCAGCCACTAATGGTTGATAGTTATGCTGACAACCGTAGCACCGGTGCATTTATCATTATTGATGAATCAACCAATAACACGGTTGGCGCAGGCATGATTGTTTAACCTTCCAATACAAAATGCCATATTGATTAAGTCACCCTCGCTTACCTTACAAAAAACGTACTGTATGCACTTAAGTAGCTAGTCACTGTGGTTTTTTGTATGAAAAAAGAAGAAAAATAACAAGATTTCTTATAAAATAACGTTTTGGCTATTAAAGCTGTAAAGGATTAAAAATGACTTATGTCGTCACCGAAAATTGCATTCAATGTAAATTTACTGATTGCGTTGATGTATGCCCTGTTGATTGCTTTGTAGAAGGCCCTAACTTTCTGGCAATTAATCCGGACGAGTGTATCGACTGCACCTTATGTGTTGCAGAATGCCCGGCAGAAGCGATTTTTGCAGAAGATGACGTGCCTGAAGACCAGCAGGACTTTATTGCACTGAATGCACGGCTGGCAAAAATATGGCCTGTGATTACCTCACGTAAAGAAGCGCTGGAAGATGCCGAGGCAATGAATGGCGTTCCAGAAAAGCGCGATTTACTGATTGAGTAAAATATAGGCAAGATCAAATAACAAAGGAGGCTTTTGCCTCCTTTAATTTTTTGACCCGCCCTAGCGTAAGCAATTAATAAAATGACCGCACCACTCAAATACCTACAGCATTACTCACCAACGCTGCAAGATAAAATCCGTTTGCTGCACCAGCAGAACCAGCTCGGTGACTATATCGCGCAACGCTACCCGCAGTTGCACAGCGTTCAGACGGATAAAGCTTTATATGAATACAGCAGCGAAATAAAACAAGCCTATCTGCGTAATGCGCCGCTACTGGACAAAGTACACTACGACAACAGATTAAGTATTGAGCATCACGCATTGGGGCTTAATACCGCAATATCACGCATACAGGGCGGCAAGCTGAAAGCAAAAAAAGAAATCCGCATTTCTTCGTTTTTCAAAGAAACGCCAGCCGAATTTCTACGCATGATAGTCGTACATGAGCTCGCTCACCTCAAAGAGCGCAACCACGACAAAGCGTTTTACCAGCTATGTCAGTACATGGAGCCCAACTACCATCAGTACGAGTTTGATTGCAGGGTTTATCTGTTTTGGAAGAGTGATACTAAAGTTACGACTGGCTAGACCACAGCTTGCTTTTGCGTATCACGAGCCAACCAATCAACAGATAACAAGCCATCGCAATAGCAAGCCCTGACGGCGCATACCAGACCAGCGGCACAATCAGGCCAGCGGATACGGTAGACAGCAGCATCTGTATAAAAGCCTGCCCGGAAGCTGCAGTACCTCGTATTTTAGGATGTCGATCCAGTGCCGCCAACGAGAGTATTGGCATCGCCAACGCCATGCCCACATTAAACAACGCAACAGGGGCAATGTTATAAACAGCTTCGGTAGGCAGCATAAAGCAAACCAGCAGGTTCAGTATCACCATCAGAAACATCCACCAATAAGCCATTTTAATCACTTTGCTTTGCGCATACTTACCTGCTGCACGCTTAGCCATGTAAGACCCCACCACCATGCCGCACACGGTCGGTATAAACATCCAGCCAAACTGATGATCACCTAGTCCCAGATGCTTCACAAGAAATACCGGGCTCGCCAACACGTACACAAAAAAAGCGGCAAAGTTTGCCCCCGAAGCCAACACCACATAATTGAATTCTTTATCACCAAAAATGACCCGGTAATCTTTAATTACCTGTTTAGCCGATAGCGGCACGCGCTTAGCTGCAGGCATCGTTTCGGGTAAATAACGCATTGCTGCCAACAAGCTAACACCTGAATACAAGGCGAGAAATATAAAAATCGCCTGCCAGTGAATACCCAGCAGTAGACCGCCGATAATCGGCGCGATTGCCGGCGCTATGCCAAACAGCATCTGTACCGTCGCCATGACACGCTGTGCTTGCGGGCCTGCAAACAGATCGCGCACCATTGCCCTTGCAACTACGTTACCCGCACCGCCAGATAGCCCCTGCAGCGCTCTGAAGAACCATAATGTTTCAATATTGGTTGCGAAAGCACAGCCAATGGAGGCAATAACAAAAACACCCAAGCCCCACTTAATCGCAGCAATGCGCCCTATTGAATCGGAAATAGCACCATGCCATAAGGTCATAAGTGCATATGGCAACAGGTAAAACGTAAGGCTTTGCTGTAACTGTAAAGATGTTGCCTGAAAATCATTTTCCAGAACCGGAAAGGCCGGCAAATAAGTATCAATGGCAAACGGAGCCAGTGCAGCCAGACTCGCAAGAATGACAGATAAAAATAGTGGTGATCTTTGGGTTTTCAAAATGTTTTCTCAAATAAAAAACGCGCTACAGAACTATCAGCAGCGCGTTCAATTTAACCATAACTTATTCGTGTATGGTTAATACTGACAATAAATTAAGGCAGTGCGTGAAACTCATCTGTTAGCGACTTAAGCTCACCTGAAATAATTTTTTTAGAGTTTTTATCGTTACGGAACAAAATAGGCTGTGCCGCAATGACCGGGTTCTGCGCATCTTCAATCGCTTTTTCGATCAAATGATGATGCGGTGATTTACTGCATACCGGGTCAGCCGCTTCAGCGTCGCCTGTAAGGAGGAATGTCTGACAACGACAGCCGCCCAGGTCATTTGCCTTCTCGGAACAACTACGGCATGGCTCTTTCATCCAGTCGTCACCACGATATTTATTGAAAGCTGGCGAATCTTTCCAGCTCCAGCCCAAATCGGTATCTTTCACGTTAGGGAACTTCATATTTGGCAACACGCGTGCGGAGTGGCATGGCAATACATCACCATTCGCTGTCACAATCATGAACACTTCGCCCCAGCCATTCATACATTTTTTCGGGCGATCTGAGAAGTAATCAGGCACCACGAAGAATATTTTCATCTTGCTGCCGGATTTTTCCCTGAACTCGTTGGTGATGCGTTCAGCCTCTTCAACCTGCTCTCTAGTTGGCATCAACTGGCTGCGATTCACTAATGACCAGCCGTAGTATTGCGTATTTGCCAACTCGATATATTCAGCACCCAGCGCATCAGCCATTTCCAGAATTTCTTTCATATGGCCGATGTTGTAGCGATGAATCACCACATTAAGCACCATAGGGTAGCCATGACCTTTAATCATGGCAGCCACTTTTTTCTTCAGCTCGAATGTTTTGGTATTGGTGATGAAATTGTTAATTTCTTCAGTAATATCGTGCATTGAAAGTTGAATATGATCCAGGCCGCCGTCTTTAAACGCCTGAATACGTTTCTCAGTTAAACCAACGCCGGAGGTAATCAGGTTGCTGTAATAACCGAGCTTTTTAGCTTCAATGACAATATCTTCAATATCATCACGCAGCAGCGGCTCACCGCCTGAAATACCTAACTGGATTGCACCCAGTTTACGTGCATCTCGCAACGCCTGTATCCATTGCTCAGTAGTGAGCTCATTTTGTGTATGTTTATCGTAATCAGTAGGGTTGTAACAAAATGCACAATGCAGCGGGCAACGATACGTCACCTCAGCTAGCAACCACAAAGGCTGTGTTTGTGTAGCGCTGGCAGCAACACCGTTATTGGTAGCGGCATGCACAGTTTTTTGTACTACTGATTCACCTAAAGAGGCTTGTGTCATTTTGTTATATCCCTATTTATTACTCTAAACTTTACGCAGCCAGCCCTTGCTGACTGCGAGTTCGAACATACCGATAATGTCGCTTTCGATATCATCAGCATCAGGGAATGTGGCTTTTAAATCCGCCACAATGTCCCCTACTGTTGCTTTACCATCTACTCGCTTTAATACTTCACCGGCACCTCCATGTAGTTTGACCATGCCTTCAGGGAAAAGTATCACATAACTATTCTGCGCTTCTTCCCACTGAAAACGATGGTGGTGAGAAAGTGCGTAAATGTCAGCGTGTTGTATTTGAATATCCATAATGACTTTTCTTAGCTCACGTTCATTACAGGCTGACGCAGGTAGTCATGGCCTTCAACTTTGATATCAGCAGATTGCAGCATAATCGCATCGGCCATTACCCACAGTACGTCCAGCTTGAATTGCAGAATTTCCAGAGCACGCATCTGCATTTCACGGCTTTGTCCGAAGTAATCCAGCGTTACTTGCAGGCCTTGCTCAACATCACGGCGCGCCTGTGTCAGGCGATTTTTGAAGTATTGCATGCCTTCCGGGTTGATCCATGGATACATATCAGGCCAAGAGTCGATACGCTGCTGATGAATGTGCGGTGCAAATAACTCTGTCAGGCTAGAACATACAGACTCTTGCCAAGGACGTTGTTTTGCAAAGTTGATATAGGCATCCACTGCAAACTTAGTGCCTGGCGCAACCAGTTTCAAAGACATCACTTCTTCACGCGTTAAACCAACCGCATGACCTAAATGTATCCATGCCTCGATACCGCCTTCACCACCTTCTGCAATCTGGCCGCTGCCGTCATGGTCAAAAATACGTTGAATCCAGCCGCGACGCAATTCACGGTCAGGACAGTTTGAAAGAATTGCAGCATCCTTCATAGGAATAGCAATCTGGTAGTAGTAGCGATTTGCTACCCAAGCCTGCATCTGCTGTTGTGATAACTTGCCTTCATACATCAACACATGAATTGGATGGTAAATGTGATAGCCCTTACCTTTTTCACGTAATTTCTCTTCAAACTCTTCTTTGCTCCATGGTGCTAATTTCTCGTTTGCCATTTTTACAGTCCTTATAAGATTATGTCCATACCGTCATAAGCAACTTCAATTTTGTGTTCATTCAAAATTGCACGCTCGGCAGAATCTTCACGCAAAATAGGGTTGGTATTGTTGATGTGTATCAAAACTTTGCGTACATCACCAAATTTATCCAGATTTTCAATCATGCCATTTGGACCGGATTGCGGGTTGTGGCCTATACTGCGTGCAGTTTTTGTCATTAAACCTAAATCCAGCATTTCGGTATCGGTCCAGAATGTACCATCTACCATGATGCAGTCTGCCTGATTCATGAGTTCCGGTAGATGCGGCTCAATCTCAGCCAGCCCAGGTGAATACCAGCATTTTTTACCGGTACTGATTTCTTCAATCAACACACCGATTGTGTCACCTGGCTGCGGATTATTGCGGTGCGGTGAGTATGGTGGCGCTGCACTTTTCAATGCAACCGTTGTAAATTTAAGATTAGGTACATTCGGTATAGTGAAGCTGGTTTTACCGTCAATTGGCACATCATGATGATTAATGCCGCAGTAATGGCCCAATATATTCAGAATCTGGTTACCGCTGGTTAAATCGCCATACACTGCATCTGTACAGTAGATTTCACGCTTGACCGTACCCTCACGCAACATAAATAACCCTGTGGTGTGGTCAATCTGCGCATCAATCAATACAACTGCCTGTATGCCGGTATCGCGCACTGCACGGCCAGGCTGCAATGGGGCAAAGTCCTGTATTTGCTGCAACACATCAGGCGATGCATTGAATAAGACCCAGTTAACACCATCACCACTTACGCAGATTGATGACTGCGTGCGCTTTGTGGCTTTGATCGTACCTTTACGTAAGCCATCACAATTAAAACAATTACAGTTCCACTGCGGAAATCCACCGCCAGCACCTGCGCCTAGTACATGTATATGCATATCAATCTACAATTCTTTAAAAACAGTTATTTATTATTTTATTTCTATAAAAAACTAACTAGATTATTTATATCAATTAGCTTTTTATAAAATAAGGCTTCGCTAATAATCCGAAAGCCTTTTATAAAAAAAGGCTGTCTTGCGGCAGCCTTTTTTAAATTAACGTATTCGCTAATTATTTGTTCATTACGTACATTGTTACTTCAAAGCCAAAACGCATTTCTGTAGCAGCTGGTTTAGTCCACATAATAAAACTCCTTAAAATTAATTGTTAGTTTGTTTTTCGCGGCAACTAAGTCGTTACAACGTGAGAAGAATTGTGCGCCTTGTCAGCAATCTACAACACTGAGAAGTTACCGAATAAGTGCTAAGTAAATTCATGATGCCTAGGCCATAAAATCATTAACGACAGGGATGCTGACGAAGGACGCTAGACCTGGTTTTTTGTTTCTTTCACAATTTCTTCTAATGCAGACAGGAACTTAGCGTTCTCAGAGAACAAACCGATACTTACCCTTAGATACTCAGGCATTTCATAATTGGCAACAGGTCGCACTATGATGCCTTTTTGCAGCAGTTTCTGGTTATAGCTTGCTGCATCACCCACTTTAACGCTAATAAAGTTAGCAAATGATGGAATGTACTCTAAACCCAGCTTCTCAAAGCCTTGCTTCAATTGCGCCATTCCAGCCTGATTCAGCGCATAGGTGCGCGCTACAAAGTCATCATCTGCCAGCGAAGCAACCGCAGCAGCCTGAGCGATGCTGTTTACATTAAATGGCTGGCGCACGCGATTCATCATATCTGCAATATCAGGGTGACATAAACCAAAACCGATACGCAACCCGGCCAAACCGTAAGCCTTAGATAAGGTACGTGAAATGATTAAGTTATGAAACTCTGGCAGCCATTGAATCGCTTCCGATTTAAGATCGGCAGGCAAATACTCATCATATGCTTCATCCAGCACAACCAGTATATTTTTAGGTACCTGCTTCAGAAATGCATAAAGCTCATCTTTACCTAATAATGTGCCTGTCGGATTATTAGGGTTCGCGATAAAAATCATGTGCGTATTAGCTGTTATGGCTTTCAGCATTGCATCCAGGTCATGGCCATAATTTTTTGCCGGTACTACGACCCCTGTCGCGCCCATCGCCTGCGTAACCAGCGGATACACTGCAAATGCATGCTGCGAATGTATGGTTTCACTGTCATTGGTGAGAAAAGCACGCGCAGCAAGTTCCAGAATATCGTTAGAGCCGTTGCCGAACACGATCTGGTTATGCGCTACATTGAATTTTTTACTGACAGATTCACGTAGTGCAAAGCTGTTACCATCTGGATAACGCGCAATATCAAGAATCGCTTCCTGTATCGCGTACTCTGCCTTTGGGCTGATGCCTAAAGGGTTCTCATTGGAGGCCAGTTTAACGATGTCTTCTACCTGCAGCCCCATTTCACGGGCAAGTTCGGTAATGGGTTTTCCACCTTGATACGGTGCGATATTACGAATATAAGCTGGGGCTTGAATAGTCATTTTAGAATAATATGTAGTTGGTAGTTAAGCTTGAAGTGCTTTAAGGTTTTATACGACTGCGACAGGATAAGAGCCCAAATGTTTCAGATACGATGCGCGATTTTCAATTTCCTTGATTGCCGCAGCTATATGTGCGCTCTGCTCATGGCCTTCAATATCAACATAGAACACGTATTCCCACATGCCCACTTTTGATGGACGCGACTCCAGTTTGCTCATACTCACGCCATGCTCTGACAAAGGCGAAAGCAGACTAAGTATCGCACCAGGCTGGTTTTTGGTTGCCATCACCAGTGAAGTTTTGTCTTTACCTGATGGCGCAACATCATGGGTTGAGATCACTAAAAAACGTGTAGTATTTTTAGGGTCGTCTTCTATGTTCTCTGCAAGTACATTCAGATTAAACAACTCAGCTGCACGTTTGCTGGCAATCGCAGCGACTGGTGTATTTTCGGTAGTCACCAGATCATGTGCCATTTGTGCTGCAAGCGCATTGCTCACTACCGCCTCACGCGTCACATTCGGCATTACCCGATTAAGCCATTCATGACACTGTGAGAGTGACTGTGAATGAGAGAAAATATGCCTGATTTTACTGATATCTGACTGTGCAGAAAGCAGGCAATGATGAATCGGAATCGTCACCTCGCCGCATATCTTTAACGGACTGCTCAGCAGCAGATCCAGCGTTAAACCAACAGCACCTTCATTGGAGTTTTCTACCGGAACAATACCGTAATCTGCCTGCCCTGACTCTACCGTGCGAAACACTTCATCTATCGAGCTACAGACTACAGCACCTCTGCCCTGCCCGAACTGTTTGAGAGCGGCCTCTTCACTATAAGTGCCTAATGGGCCAAGGAATGCTACCGTGAGTTCTTTTTCCAGCGCACGGCAATTAGACATGATGCTGCGGAATATATTGGTAACGGCTTCTGGCGGCAACGGGCCATTATTATGTTCAACCAAGCGCCTGAGCACCTGTGCTTCACGTTCCGGACGATAAATAACACCGTCATCCTTAAGTTCACCAATATGACGGGCATGACTCGCCCGGTCATTGACGAGCTTAAGTATCTGCTCATCAATAGCATCAATCTGATCACGGTGCTGTTTTAGTTTATTAGATGGCTGTGAGTCTGACATGGCTAGTGTGCGCTTTCGAAAGCTTTCATATAGCTGATCAAGGCTTGCACGCCCTCAATCGGCATCGCATTATAAATAGAGGCGCGCATGCCGCCCACCATACGGTGTCCTTTCAGCTGCAGCAGGCCATTTGCTTCTGCACCCTTCAGGAACGCATCGTTTAAAGAGGCATCTTTCAGGAAAAAAGGAATATTCATACGTGAACGGTTGTTAATCGCAACATTATTCAGGTAAAAATCAGTGCTATCGATATAGTCATAAAGTAAATTTGCCTTGGCAATATTGACTTTCTCAATTGCTGCTACGCCGCCCTGCTCCAGTAGCCACTCGAACACCAAGCCTGCAATATAAATACTATAGGTTGGCGGTGTATTGATCATGGACTGATTTTCAGCCTGCGTTTTCCAGTTGAATACGGCTGGTGTCAAAGGGGATGCCTTACCCAGCAGATCTTCACGCACAATCACAATACACAAACCAGCTGGGCCAATGTTTTTCTGGGCACCGCCGTAAATAACACCATACTGACTTACATCAATCGGTCTGGAAAGAATGTGTGACGACATATCTGCAACGATAGGCACATTACCGGCATCAGGCAAACCATCAAACTCAACGCCGTTAATGGTTTCATTAGTACAGATATGCAAATATTGTGCGTTCTTATTTAGTTTCCAGCTATCAAACGCGGGTACATGCGTAAATTTTTCAGCTTCACTGCTTGCCACCACATTAATCTTGCCATAAGCGTTTGCGTCTTCCACACTGCGTTTAGACCATGAGCCGGTGACTACATAATCCGCCTCGCCGCCATTGAGCAGATTCATTGGAATCACAGCATTCTCGGCAATTGCGCCACCTTGCAAAAACAGCACTTTGTAGTTTTGCGGAATATTCAGCAGGTTGCGCAAATCTGCCTCGGTTTTAGCCAGAATACTGGTAAATTCCTTACCACGATGTGACATTTCCATCACACTCATACCGGAACCATGCCAATCCAGCATCTCTGCCTGCGCACGTTCAAGAACCGGCTTTGGCAATACTGCAGGGCCCGCCGAGAAATTATATATTTGTGTCATTTATTACTTAAACCTTATTTTTAATCACAGATAAGTTTAGAAAATCAAAATCACTTATTGATCTTGCTGATCGATACCATCGACAGCAGCATCGTCTGCACCGTCTTCTGCAATACCGTCAATAACATCTTCAGCGCTCTCGTCATCATCTGTTTCAACAATTTTCTCTATCCCTGATAGTTTCTCACCTTCACCAAGGTTAATCAGCGTTACACCTTGCGTTGCACGACCTAACTCACGAATTTCTTTCACACGGGTACGAATCAACACACCACCCGTAGTAATCAGCATGATTTCATCTTCATCATTCACGAGTTTAGCTGCAACTACCAAGCCGTTACGCTCACTTACCGCAATCGCTTTAACGCCTTGCGTACCGCGTCCGGAATGACGGAAATCTGCCAATACCGTACGTTTGCCATAGCCGTTTTCTGTAGCAACCAGCACCGTTTGCTGATCGTGTTCAGCAATCAGCAATGACAGAACCTGCTGTTCAGGCGCGAGCTTCATGCCACGCACGCCGCGTGTTGCGCGACCCATTTCACGTACTTCTTCTTCGTCAAACCAAACCGCTTTGCCGCCGTTAGAAACCAGAATAATGTCATCGCTACCGTTGGTGATTTCCGCACCAATCAGGTAATCACCTTCATCCAGATTAATCGCGATAATGCCGGATTTACGCGGGTTGGCAAATTCTGTAAGCGCAGTTTTCTTAACAGTGCCTAATGAAGTCGCCATAAAGATAAAGCGATTCTCATCAAACTCTTTCACAGAAAGAATGGCGTTGATTTTCTCGCCTTCTTCTAATGGGAACAGGTTAATGATAGGTTTACCACGGCTGGTGCGGCTGCCCTGCGGTACTTCGTACACTTTAAGCCAATAGACACGGCCACGACTTGAGAAGCACAGGATGTAATCATGAGTATTAGCCACGAACATCTTGTCAATAAAGTCATCTTCTTTCGTGGCTGCCGCCTGCTTACCACGGCCACCGCGTCTTTGCGAACGGTATTCATCCAACGGCTGTGATTTGATATAACCGGTATGTGACAACGTCACCACCACGTCTTGCGGTGTAATCAGGTCTTCTAGTGACAGATCCTGCGCATTGGCCACGATTTCACTGCGGCGTTTATCACCAAACTGCCTTCTGATTTCAGTCAACTCATCACTGATGATGGTAGTAACACGGGATGCATTGGCTAAAATATCCAGCAAATCAGCAATCACATCCATGACTTCTTTGTACTCATTAACAATCTTATCCTGCTCAAGGCCAGTCAGGCGTTGCAAACGCATTTGCAGAATTTCCTGCGCCTGTACATCACTCAGTTTGTAGCCGTTTGGCGTTAAGCCGAAGTCAACACTCAGGCCATCCGGGCGCGCAGCTTCCATCGCAGCACGTCGCAGCATTTCTTCAACCACTGGTGAGTTCCATGCCTTGGCCATCAAGTCTTTTTTAGCTTCCGGCGGCGTTGGTGCAGCTTTGATAATTGCAATCATCTCATCGACGTTTGCAAGCGCTACCGCCAGACCTTCCAGCACATGTCCACGCTCACGCGCTTTACGCAGTTCAAACACCGTACGGCGTGTGACAACTTCACGGCGATGACGTAGGAAAGCTTCCAGCATCTGCTTGAGGTTAAGCAGGCGCGGCTGACCATCAAGCAAGGCAACCATGTTCATACCGAACGTATCTTGCAGCTGGGTTTGTTTATAGAGGTTATTCAGCACAACTTCAGGCACTTCGCCGCGCTTAAGCTCGATCACTACGCGCATACCTGATTTATCAGATTCATCGCGCAGATCAGAAATACCTTCGATTTTTTTGTCGTTAACAAGCTCGGCGATTTTCTCAATCAGCGTTTTCTTGTTAACCTGATACGGCAGTTCGTCAATAATAATAGACTGACGACCGCCAGCTTTATCCATGTCTTCAAAGTGGGTGCGACCTCGCATTACCACACGGCCACGGCCAGTGCGATAACCTTCTTTCACACCTACAGTACCGTAAATAATACCTGCGGTTGGGAAGTCAGGCGCTGGCACCAGCTCAATAAGCTCATCAACCGTTGTTTCCGGATTTTTCAGCAAGGCAAAACAGGCATCCAGCACTTCGTTGATGTTATGTGGCGGTATATTAGTCGCCATACCTACCGCAATACCCGAGCTGCCGTTAATTAGCAGGTTAGGAATACGTGCCGGCATGATGAGTGGCTCATGTTCAGAACCATCATAGTTAGGGCCAAAATCAACAGTTTCTTTATCAATATCTGCTAATAATTCATGTGCGATTTTCGCCATGCGGATTTCCGTATAACGCATCGCCGCAGCATTGTCGCCATCTACAGAACCGAAGTTACCTTGACCGTCCACCAGCATATAGCGCAGTGAGAAATCCTGCGCCATACGCACGATGGTATCGTAAACAGCGGTATCGCCATGCGGATGGTACTTACCGATCACGTCGCCGACAATACGGGCAGATTTTTTATAAGGTTTGTTGTAATCGTTAGATAACTCATGCATCGCAAACAAAACGCGGCGATGTACCGGTTTTAAACCGTCGCGCACATCAGGTAATGCACGGCCTACAATCACGCTCATCGCATAATCAAGGTAAGACCGACGCATTTCATCTTCTAAACTAATCGGTAGGGTTTCTTTAGCGAATTGATCCATATTTCGACTGACTTTTTTTTAGCATGATTAGCGCGCAAATTAACGGTTTCGACCATACTTTTAGCATTGTTTATGGCGTAAAAAAATCAGGGTAAAGTTACCCTGATTTTTTAATGTAATGCATCACAAATAAGCAGCAAATAAAGACATGCGCTACGGGTATAAACACCCGTTAACCTGCCTATTTAGACAGCAGTGCCAAATCAGCCTTCAAATCTTCAACATGCTCCAAGCCGACTGCAATTCTGACCAGACCATCGGTAATACCTGCAATTGCACGCGCTTCAGCCGTTACGCGGCTATGTGTTGTAGTTGCCGGATGCGTAATCGTACTTTTCGCGTCGCCCAGATTGGCTGTAATTGAAATCAATTGCGTCGCATCAATCAGCGCCCAGGCGGCCTCCTGCGGCGTTTGCCCTGCCTTGGCTTTCACCTCAAAAGTAACAATGCCGCCTCCACTGCTTTGCTGACGCATTGCCAGTGCATGCTGCGGATTCGACGCCAAGCCTGGATAATGCACACGCGCCACCTGCGGCTGCGCTTCTAGCCAAGTCGCTAATGCAAGTGCATTTTTTGCGTGTGCTTCCATACGCACATGCAGCGTTTCAAGCCCTTTTAAAAACACCCAGGCATTGAATGCGCTCATGGTGACACCAGCAGTGCGCAAGAAACCATAAACAGGCTCCATTAAAGCTTTAGATCCTAATACCGCACCGCCTAGACAGCGGCCTTGACCATCAATGTACTTGGTCGCAGAGTGAATGACAATATCAGCACCCAGTGCCAAAGGTCGCTGGATTGCAGGAGTGCAGAAGCAATTATCAACTACCAGATGGGCGCCTGCTTTATGCGCAATGTCCGCCAGCACCTGAATATCACAAACTTCCGTCATCGGGTTGGAGGGTGTTTCCACAAAAAATAATTTGGTTTTTTCTGTAACCGCAGCCTGCCACTCGCTTGGGTCGGTCAATGAAACAAACGTTACATTCAGCCCCCAGCGCTTGAGTATATTGCTGAACAATTGCACGCTGGTACCAAAAATACTGCGTGAAGCTACAACATGGTCACCGGCTGAACACAAACCCATGACGCAGGCCAGAATGGCAGACATGCCGCTAGAGGTGGCGACACACTGCTCAGCCCCTTCAAGCGCCGCCAGTTTGTTCTGAAACATGGTGACAGTCGGGTTGGTAAACCGGGAGTAAATATTACCCGGCTCGGTGCCGCCAAAACGCGCAGCTGCCTGCGCAGCGCTCACGAATCTGAAGCTGGAGTTCATAAAAAGCGCTTCAGAGTTCTCGCCAAATTCCGTCATTTCACTACCGGCACGTACGCTAAGCGTCTCAGGGTGGTATTGTATTTTGCTCATGTTGTTGTTCTCAAGATGTCTGAATAATAAAAAACCCGTAATAGCGTAAGCTAAAACGGGTCTTTTTTTACTCGCTTTAGCTGTATTTATAATGCGCCCGCAAGCTGAGTGTGGCCTTGGTTAATGTTGGCAAACTCAAATCAGCGCAACTTCATGTTAGTACTCCGTTAAAGCACAGTCAAGTGTTACCGGTATAAATGTTGATAATAGTTTATGCGCTCTCTTCTACTTGCAGATCGTTAGTATTAATCAGATTCAAATCCAGCTGCGTAATAGAATTAGCCGGTTTTTGACCTTTTTTACTATCGGCACGTGCTGATTCTATTTTCGCCAGATAAGCTTCAGTAATGTCACCGGTTACATACTTACCATCAAAGCATGAGCAGTCAAAATCCTTGATATTTGGATTTCTGAATTTAACGTCAGCAATCAAAGCATCCAGATCCTGATAGATAAGGGCATCGGCGCCAATTTCCTTACAGATTTCTTCATCACTGCGGCCTGTTGCCAGCAACTCATCTCGGCTAGGCATATCAATGCCGTATACATTAGGGAAGCGTACCGGAGGTGCTGCAGAAGCGAAATAAACCTTATTGGCACCGGCATCACGCGCCATCTGCACAATTTGCTGTGAAGTGGTGCCACGCACGATAGAGTCATCCACCAGCAATACATTTTTTCCTTTAAATTCAATACCGATAGGATTTAATTTTTGGCGTACGGATTTTTTTCTTAATGCCTGGCCAGGCATGATAAAGGTACGGCCAATGTAACGGTTTTTGATAAAGCCTTCGCGATAATCCAAACCTAGCGCCAAACCTACCTGCAATGCACTCGGGCGGCTTGTATCCGGAATCGGTATTACCACATCGATATGTTTATCAGCCCATTCGCGTTTGATTTTATCAGCGAGGCTCTTACCCATGTCCAGACGGGTTTGATATACAGATACGCCATCAATGACAGAGTCCGGACGTGCCAGATAAACATATTCAAAAATACAGGGATTCAGTTTTGCATCTTCAGCACATTGGCGAGAATAGAAGTTTCCTTCCATATCAATAAATACAGCCTCGCCCGGCTCCACGTCACGCACAATCTTGAAGCCTAATACATCAAGCGCCACACTCTCAGATGCCACGATGTACTCTGTGCCTTTATCGGTCTCGCTCTTACCAATCACTAACGGGCGTATACCGTTAGGGTCACGGAACGCAAGCAAGCCAAAGTTGGCAATCATTGCCACTACACCATAGGCACCCTTGCAGCGCTTGTGCACAGCGGCAACTGCATCGAACACCATGTCTGTGTTGAGTACAGCGTTACGTGAGGTCTTTTCGATCTCATGCGCCAGTACGTTAAGCAAGACTTCTGAATCTGAATTTGTATTGATATGACGTAAATCCTGACGGAACATTTCAGACTTTAATTGCTCTGAATTAGTCAGGTTACCGTTATGTCCCAGCACAATACCAAACGGTGAGTTAACGTAGAAAGGTTGCGCCTCGGCAGCATTTGAAGAACCCGCAGTCGGGTAACGCACATGTGCAATACCGGCATTGCCTGTCAAGTTACGCATGTGGCGAGTTTGAAACACATCCTTAACCAAGCCATTGTTTTTATGCATAAAAAACGTATTGCCATCACAAGTTACGATGCCGGCTGCATCTTGCCCCCTGTGTTGCAGTACCAGCAAACCATCATACAGCAGCTGATTGACTGGATTTTTACCAACGATGCCTATAATTCCACACATGTATTGAACCTTAACTGATAAATTGCGTATTTAAAATAGTAAATTCTTTAGTCGTATTTAACATGCTAGGCAACATACTGATGACCAGCGCCTCAATGGGTGAACTGAACATCGCATTTTTCCATCTTGTATCTTTTGGCAGCTCGGTGAGTCCTGCGAGAAAAACCAGAATGCAAATGATCAACAGGCCTCTGAATACACCAAAGAAAGCGCCTAATAAACGATCAAACCATCCCAGGCCGATTTTTTTAAACACAGCCGAAATCGCTATTGCAAGTAAAGTTGATAGTAAAAGTGTTGCTAAAAAAAGTACCAGAAATGCAGCCAGTATACGCAGTTGCTCTGTTGGAATATCTGCCGGCATCAAAGGTAGCAATTGACTGGTATAAGTCCTGCCTACATAAAATGCAGCAAACCAGCCAAGGATAGACAATACTTCCTTAACCATACCGCGCATCACGCTGAATATGACTGATAATCCTAAGATTGTAAGTACTGCATAATCAAAAGCCGTCATTGTTTCTTATCTCAATCGCGATTGGCCAGCCTGGCCATAACAAATACCTGAAGCCCTGTTCATCAAGGTTTTACTCATTCCCAATAACAATACCAGACAGCCCTATTGCTTTAATCTTGGTTAATGCAATCACTGCATCTTCACGGGAATTGAAGTGGCCGGCTTTAAGACGCAGACTATCGCCTTTGGGCGTTTTGACTTTTTCAGTATGCGTAGTGAAGCCAGCCTGCCTTAACTGCTCCTGCAACCGTTTAACATTATCCGCATCAGAATAAACACCAACTTGCACTGCAAATGATTCCTGAGGCTTAACAGGTGTTTGTGTCTCAACTTTGCCACTTTCAGTTTTCACTGCAACTTTCTTTTCAACCGGAGGCGCTATAGCTGCATTCATTTGATTTTTATCATCAGCTTCTTTGGCAGGTTTGTTCTCGATTTTCTTTACTACGACAGGCTCTGATACAGGCTCTTTGAAATCCGGAACTTTATCATCAGCAATATATTCAGCTGGATTTTGCGGCTCGACGATTATCGCTTCCTGCGGCACAGCCTGCTGATTGACCGGGCTTGCAATTACTGGCATGGTAATTTTGATAGGTTCTTGCTGTGCCAGAAGCGCACGATCCTGTAGCACCTGCGGCAAAATAACAATCATGAGCAACACAAGTGCTACTGCACCTACCAGACGTCGACGCGCCCTTTTTTTTAGTATCAGCTCCTGCTCATTAGGTAAATCAGGTGGCATTACTACGTCCTTCAAAAATGGGTATCTGTATCATCGTTAAGGTACTGCATTACACTCGAAACGGTAAAGAAAGAACCAAACACGATTATTTTATCATTTTCGTTTCTATCAATACAGACTTCTGTATCAATGCAAGCCTGCTTACAGGCATTGGCTGCTGAATCGAATTTCTTGATTTTAGCCTGCGGCACAGTATCTAGAACCACTTTAACCAATACATCTACAGGCGTACTGCGAATATGGTCAATACCAGCTATGTACCAGAAATCAATCTCGTCTTTTACAGCATTTATAACGCCTTTGATATCTTTATCAGCCAGCATTGCAAATACAGCAATTGTTTTGCCAGGTTTTGCGCCAGCTTTATTTTGAGATTGCACTCTATGTGCATTTAAATTTTTTGCCAGTGCTTGTGCTGCATGTGGATTATGCGCCACATCCAGAATCAGCCAGGGCGATTTTGAAACCGTATGAAAACGACCTGCAAGCTTCACTTCTGTTATCGCTTTTGCTATTGCCTGGCTATTCACCGGTAAAGCCGACTGTAGCGCTTCTACTGCGGTAATCGCACACGAGGCATTCATGAGTTGATAATCGCCTTCCAGTGCTGGCAAAGGCAAGCGGTACCTGACTTCTTGATTCACCAGATAATTCCAGCCTGAGGCTGTCACCTCGTAATCAAACTCATGCTTAATGCGCTTAAAATCCGCTCCAACTTTATATGCAGAAGCAATCAGGGTTGCCGGTGGATTTAAATCACCGCAGATAGCCGCAACGGCAGGTCGATAAACGCCTGCTTTTTCAGCACCGATACTCTCACGCGTATCACCAAGAAACTCCTGATGATCGATATCTACACTAGTAACAACGGCACAATCGGGCTCAAATGCGTTGACTGCATCCAGACGTCCGCCCAGACCAATCTCCAGCACTGCAATATCAATTGCTATCTGAGTAAAATGCCATACTGCAGCAAGCGTACCCACTTCGAAATAAGTCAGCGCTATTTCATCACCGCCGTGATCCAGACCTAGCCTGGCTTGCTCAATTGCCGAAAATGCCGCACAAAGGTCTTCATCACTAACCTCGACACCATTAACACGCACTCTCTCGTTGTAGCGCAGCAAATGTGGAGAGGTATAGCAAGCGACCTGATAACCGGCCTGTTTGTAAATCTCTGCTAGCATTGCGCAAGTTGACCCCTTGCCATTGGTACCTGCTACGGTAATGATTTTGAAGTTTGGTTTTAATGCCAGACGCTGAATAACCTGCTGGACACGCTCCAATCCCATTGCAATCGCTTTGGGATGGAGTTGTTCAATATGGCTTAACCATGCAGCCAAGTTTCTTTGTGTCATGTTTGATGCCAAGTTTTTAGGTGCCAAGTCTTCAGACATGCAAGTCTGTCTCGGTTCCCGAAAACGCATTCAGGAGATTCACATAAAAAACAAATTTAACTGGCAGCATGTCTAATTTACAGTGAAGTATAATCAGGCTGCTGCTGGCAGGCGCATTAAATTAGATAAAATTGAAGCGAGTTTGTTACGCATTTCACGACGGTCAATAATCAAATCGATGGCACCGTGCTCTACCAGGAATTCAGCACGCTGAAAACCGTCTGGCAAGGTTTCGCGAACGGTCTGCTCGATCACACGCGGGCCTGCAAAACCAATCAATGCCTGCGGCTCCGCCACGATAACATCACCCAGCATGGCAAAACTTGCAGATACGCCACCCATGGTTGGGTCAGTCAATACTGAGATAAACGGCAAACCGGCATTACTTAATTGTGTAAGTGCCGCACTGGTTTTAGCCATCTGCATCAGTGATAACAAGCCTTCCTGCATACGTGCACCACCACTGGCTGAGATACAGACAAATGCCATCTTGTTATCAATCGCCGTCTGCACGCCGCGAACGAAGCGCTCGCCAACCACAGAGCCCATGGAACCGCCCATAAATTTAAATTCAAACGCTGCTGCTACTACAGGCACACCTTTGATAGCGCCTTGCATGACAATCAGTGCATCTTTTTCACCGACTGATTTTTGTGACTCTTTAATACGCTCAGCATAACTTTTACTGTCTTTGAATTTCAGCGGGTCAATCGGCTGCACATTGGCACCAATTTCAAATTGACCTTCAGCATCCAACAACTGCACCAAACGTGCGCGCGCGCCAATACGGTTATGGTAGCTGCATTTCGGACATACTTCGGAATTATCTTCCAGATCTTTACGATAAAGCACTGACTGGCACGATGGACACTTGATCCACAAGCCTTCAGGAACAGTTTTTTTATCAGCGCCAACGACACGTTGAATCTTTTGCGGTAATTTATTTAACCAGCCCATTGTCTATCCTTTATTTTTTAGCAGCATCCACTGCTGTTTTTAATTCAGTCATCAGGGTTGCTACGTTAGCTAGCAGATTGTCGTCATTTGACGCTTCAATTGCCTGCACCATGCGGCTGCCTACTACAACTGCATCTGCAATAGCAGCGGTTGCTTTTGCCGTAGCTGCATCGCGAATACCGAAACCTACACCTACGGGTAAATCTGTTTGTTTGCGAATTGAAGCAACACGTTCTGAAACTTCGTCAATATTCAAGTTTGCCGCACCCGTTACGCCTTTGAGTGAAACATAGTAAACAAAACCACTGGCCTGATTCACGATTAACTCAACGCGCTTCGGTTCAGTTGTCGGGGATAATAAAAACACTGGGTCAATATCACGCGCGCGTAGCTCTTTAACAAAACCGCCACATTCTTCAGGCGGGTAATCAACAGTAATAATTCCATCAACATCGGCCGCTTTAGCGCGATCTGCAAACGCCGTTGCACCTATCGCCTCAATCGGATTTGCATAACCCATCAAAATAATCGGTGTTTTCTGGTCTGTCTGGCGGAATGTTTTCACCATATCCAGTACTGCGGTCAAGCCAACTTTATGTACCAATGCACGCTCACTGGCACGCTGAATCACCGGGCCGTCGGCCATCGGGTCTGAAAAAGGCACACCGAGTTCAATCATATCTGCACCATGTTTAACCAGCGTGTGCATTAAATTGACGGTATGTTTCGGATGAGGATCACCGGCAGTAATGTAAGGAATTAAAGCTGTCTTGCCTTGCTGTTTTAATGCAGCAAAAGTAGATTGAATACGTGACATAAGTGTTTATTAATACTTTAAAAAATTTGAAAACGCTAGGTTCTAAACCAGTAAAAGCGCGGTAAATCGCAGCATTGTGGCATACGATTTTCCAAGTATTTTAGTCCCTGAAAAATCAACGCCTCTATGCTGCGAAACTTGCATTTTACAAAGTGATATTTGCAAGTTTAGCTACGGTATTGATATCTTTATCACCGCGACCAGACAAGTTAACCAGAATAATTTGGTCTTTGCTCATGGTTTTAGCCAATTTCTCGGCATACGCCAATGCATGGCTAGACTCCAGCGCAGGAATAATACCTTCTGTACGGCAAAGGTTATGGAAAGCTGCCATTGCTTCATCGTCTGTAATTGCAACATACTCGGCACGCTTGATATCTTTTAACCATGCGTGCTCAGGACCAACGCCTGGATAATCTAGCCCGGCTGAGACAGAATGCGTTTCAATAATCTGGCCATCAGCATCCTGCATCAGGTAAGTGCGGTTGCCATGCAACACGCCTACCGGACTATTTGCAGTCAACGGTGCAGCATGCATACCAGTCTCGATACCATGACCAGCAGCTTCAACACCGATCAAGCGTACATCAGGCACATCAATGTAAGGATAGAAAATACCCATCGCATTAGAACCGCCGCCTACACATGCAACAACGGCATCTGGCTGGTGACCAACCATTTCCATCATCTGTACTTTAGCTTCGTCTCCTATAACCGCCTGAAAATCTCGCACCATCATCGGATATGGATGCGGGCCCGCTACAGTACCGATGATATAGAAAGTATTATGTACATTGGTTACCCAATCGCGCATCGCTTCATTCAAAGCATCTTTAAGGGTTTTAGAACCGCTTTCTACCGGTACTACAGTAGCGCCGAGCAATTTCATCCTGAACACGTTAGGTGCCTGACGTTTCACGTCTTCGCTACCCATATAGACTACGCACTCAAGGCCTAAACGCGCTGCAATCGTTGCTGTTGCTACGCCGTGCTGACCTGCACCGGTTTCAGCAATCACACGCGGCTTACCCATGCGTTTAGCCAGCAATGCCTGACCGATAGTATTGTTAATTTTATGCGCGCCGGTATGGTTCAGATCTTCGCGTTTAAGATAGATCTGTGCCCCACCTACTTTATCGGACAATCGTTTCGCATGATAAATCGGGCTTGGACGGCCAACAAAGTGTTTCAAATCATAATGATACTCAGCCAGAAACTCTGGATCATGACGATATTTCTCGTACATCACGCGTAGTTCTTCAAGCGCTTCAACTAAAGTTTCTGCTACAAACGTACCGCCGTATTGCCCAAAATGCCCACGTGCATCCGGCATGTCATATAACTGCATTATTCTCTCCAAAAAACCAGTGCGTTTAGACCTAAGGAAACGCGGAATAAGGCCTGCGCGAGCAAATTGCTGTGTTCCGTGCGCCTTTGGCGTATGAATAATGCGCTTTAGCGCATATATTCTACGGACACGCCCTTTACGGGTGCACTTCATCTCGCTCGGCGACTTATTCCGTGTTTCCCTAATTTATATAAACCTGCTGCATGAATGCAGCAATTTTAGCTGCATCTTTGATTCCTTTTGATATTTCCACACCACCACTCACATCTACCGCATATGGCCTGACCTGTTTGATAGCCTGTGCTACATTTTGCGCATTCAAACCACCTGCCAATATGACTGGTTTGTCTAATGCAGCAGGAATAAGGTTCCAATCAAACACATGACCGGTACCGCCGGCAACACCATCCGTAAACGTATCCAGCAGCAATGCTTTGGATGCGGAAAAATCTTTCGCACATTGTACCAAATTTGTGTCGGACTTTACGCGTATTGCCTTGATAAATGGCAAGCCGTAACTCGCGCACTCCTGTGGTGACTCTTCTCCATGAAATTGCAGCAAATCCAGCTTGACCTGTGAAATAACTTTACGCACAAACTCAGGCTCAGCATTGACAAACAATCCGACCACAGTCACAAAAGCCGGAATTTTATTTGCAATTTCAACGGCTTGCAAGATTTCCACGTTACGTGGGCTCGGTTCATAAAAAACCAGGCCTATCGCATCGGCGCCATGCTCTACTGCATTCAGCGCATCTTCAACACGCGTGATACCGCAAATTTTAACTCGTACTCTCAATCCATGATCCTTATTGCTGACATCAAGTTATAGAACGCCATTGTAACGCTAAATCAACACATGCAATCGATCTGACGTGCCTGTGAAAGGCAAACCCCATTTTGCATCATAACCCACCCCTGTCAGATAAAGCCCATGGGGTGAGAATGTAGGCGGAGACAATGTGCGATCCCGATTTTGCAGCAACTCTTTAATATAGCCTGGCGCATAGGCGCCCTTGCCAACATAAATGAGGGCTCCGATCATATTTCTTACCTGATGCTGCAAAAATGCATTAGCGGAAAAAGAAAACACAAAATAACGTCCTGAAACCTTTACCTCCGCTTGCGTTAAAGTGCGGATCGGTGACTTTGCCTGACATTCTGATGCGCGAAAAGCACTGAAATCATGCTCACCAATTAAATAACTAGCGCCCTCCTGCATTGCAGCATAGTCAAGCGGCAAATGAAACCAGCCCGCTTTATCTGCCATCAGGGCAGAGGCAACAGGCGCGTTATACAGCAGATATTGATAACTGCGGCTAAAGGCTGAAAACCTTGCATGAAACTCTTCATCAACGACATGTGCCCATTCAACCCTGACCGTATCAGGTAAATGTGCATTCACGCCGCGCACCCAGGCGGACAAGGGTCGCACTGCCTCAGTTTCAAAATGTACTACCTGTGAGAGCGCATGCACACCGGTATCAGTACGCCCCGCAGCATGCACACGGATAGAATGCTGTGCAATAGATGAAATCGCAGACTCTAAGGAATCCTGTACACCGCAAGCTGATGGCTGGCTCTGCCATCCACAAAACCTTGACCCATCATAAGACAAACCCAATGCAACCCTCATGCAAAACCCCGGTAAACCATACATACAAACAATACTGATAACACAACCAGCATCAGCTTATCTATTAATCTAAATGGCAGCTTCTGGAACGAAACGATATTGCCTTGTGGCAAACTATTAATGTGCTCATCTATTTGATCCAGATGTTTGAAGCTGAAACCTGTGCGATCTTTCGCAGCAAGTTCCTCCACATAGCCTAAAGTCAGCATCAGTCTTGCTGAAAATCGCTCAACATTTAAACCGAAAAATTTAAATGGAGACAAAAGCATATACAAGCCAAGCATCATTTGCTCCCTGGGGCTATTGGTCAATAATAAACTCAAAGCGGCTAAAGCGATCAAAAGCTTCTCGATTTGCACCATGCCTAATTGAAACCCCTCGAAAGTTGGTGCAAAGTTAAGGGGGAAGCTGGGTACCAGCTCTCCCGGAGTACCAAACGCATAGATGATAAATATAGATAAAAATAGCCAGCGCATACGTCGGACTGCATGCAAAAATGCCTGAACCCTTAAAATAAAAAGCATCATGAAAAACAATATCATCATCAAAAACAGCGTTATGTTATTAACCATGCCAATAAGCAATAACACCAATATAAAACTCAGAATTTTTATTAATGGATGCATGTAGACCGATTGATTGATATTAGTTAATTTTCAAGAATTTACTATTGCTGAATCATACTATTGTTAACTGTAGCTGCTGATTGTGATTGAATAAAAAAGCCGAGCATATCGCTCGGCTCTTTTATGTCTAAATAAAACTATGCAAGACTTGCCAGTAGCTTCTCAGCCGTTAATCGCTGCTGTGGCCCACCCTCTTTCTGAACCTCATCCAGCAGATCACGCGCACCTTCTATATCTTCCATATCAATATAAACCTTCACCAGGTCCAGCTTGATATCAACATCAGGATTCTCGTTTTCAACTGCAGCCTCTGCCACATACGCAGGAACTGCCACATCGGCTGCTGCCTCTGCAGCTACAGAATCTTGAGGTTGACTGTCGCTCAGGTCCAGACTAATAGCAGAGAAATCGAAATTGTTAGCTTCATTTTGGATTGCTCCAGTTGTTTCTACATCCAACCCTGACGACTCTGTGTCATCAACTAACGGAAAATCAAACGAAATCTCTTCTACTTTACTGTCATTAGCCACTGCGCTTGAATTATCTTCAGCTTCAAAATTAAGACTGATACCTTCCAATCCGCCAGCTTGCTGCATTCCATCGTTAGCTTCTGCTACTGGCTCGCCGAAATCTTCAAAGTTAAAATCTGTGACATCAAGTGCGCCGGAGTTTATCTTTTCTTCTTCAGCAGGGCTTGCGGCTTCAGCAAAGCCTTCAAAATTAAAATCAGAGGATGCAGTTGTGACTTCAGGCGCATTTACGTCTGGTACCGCAGTGAAATTAAAATCCAACCCGTTCAAAGCACTGGATTCTTCCGCCGGTGCTGCCACTGCAAATTCTATTTCATCACTTGGTGATGAAGGCAATTCTAACATCGGGGCACTGTCTTGTTGATTGGCAACTTCTAATGAAGGCAAGTCATTATCCGTTGCAGGTACTTCTGTACTTGAAGCAAAAGATCCTAAATCTGGAAAATCAAAATCCATAGAATTATCTGCTGCAAGTTTATTATCTACAGCAGCTTCATCTGTGCTGCCCGCACTTGCTACTGAATTATCTGTTGCGTTAGTAGAAAACTCAGTATTCAAGCCACCTAAATCAAAAGATTCTGCTTCCAGGTTATTTTGATCCAATGCATTTTGGCTAGATAATGAACTTTGCATATCCAGCGTAGGATTGGCCTCATTGTTATATTCACTGCCAGTATCATCGCTAGCTGGTTTGGCTTTATCGAATGAGAAATCCAGATCATTGCCAAGATCCAAATCTGCAACAGTCGCTGCAGAACTGCCTGCTACAACTACAGCCGCGGGAACCGAAGCAGCAATCCGACTTGTATCATAAAGTGGATTATCAGGCTCAACGGTAATACCTAACTCAGCAACTTTAGCCCAAGTAGGATCGTCTGCACCTAAAGTAGTATAAAGCTCACCGGCAATAGTCTCGAATGCAGAAGCGTCTTTTCTAGCTGCATACATTTCTAATAATTTCAGGTGTAACTCATAGCGCTTAGGTTCTTTTGAAATTGCGTCTTTCAGTATTTCTTCAGCCTGCGCATCACGGCCATAAGCCATATAGACTTCTGCCTCAGCGATAGGATCTACATCGTTGGTATCAATCATGCCGCCATCGGCACTTTGGGCAAAGTCTGTCAAAAATGAAGTATCCGCTGAACTCGTAGCATTACCGGTAGTATTGCCGAATACTGTGTTCGCACGTAAGCCGCCTGAAGTTAAAATGCCGCGCTCAAAGCTATCGAGATCTCTTCTGCGTTTGTTACGTAAATAAACCCAGCCGGCACCAAGTAAAGCCAGGCCGCCCGCACCACCCAACATGAAAATATTAACGCTTTCTAGTAGGCTGGTCAGGAATGACGGCTCTTCATCCGGCATAGCCTGAACCGGGGCGATTACAACAGCAGGTGCTTCTTTTTTAGCCACTTCAGGAGCCGGAGTTACAACAGGCTCAGCAACTACCTGAGCAGTGGGCTCCGTGGTCGCTGCTGCAGCCACAGGTGGAGGAGTTTGGTCTGAAACCGGTGGCTGCTGAATTTCTGCAGGCTTATTCGCTGTGTCAGCATTTTTTTGTATATCTGCCATCGCTTGGCTCTTCAAAGCCAACAGCTTTTGCATATCGGCCACTTGAGCCTCTAGTGCGGCGGCGCGATCTTTTGCTTCTTTCAGTGATTTTTCACGCGCAATTGCTTCTTCCTGCATCGCTAAAACTTTAGCATCTGCCTCTGCTTTGCCACCTTGGGCAGTGGCTTTACCACCTGCAGATAACTTAACAACATCTTGAGGACCTGACTTGATCGGTGCTGCCTGATCTTCAGCTGAGACTATTTTTCCGGAAGCTGACTGTTTGCGCTCGGCTTCTTCAGCTACAGGCGCTGCTGCTACATTACCGGCAAGTGTATTACGATATGTATTCCAATTGGCAGAATGCAGCTTAACTTCTTTTGCTGCTTGCTGAGGACTAACCGCAGACAATGTCTCTTTAGATGGAATCTTGACGATCTGCCCCACCTTCAATCGGTTCATATTTCCATCAACAAAAGCATTTTTGTTGGCATCAAATAACCCAACTAGCATCTGATCAAGGCTAATGCCTTCAGGTTGCACTGCTTTGGCAATCGAATTCAGGGTGTCGCCGCGCTGAGTTGTGAGCTCATAAGCTTCAGTCGGCTGCTCACTTGCTTTAGGACTTTTAGCTACTGGCTTTTTTGTAGCCTTGGCTACATTGCCAGCTGGCTGGGATGAACTTGAAACATTCGCGTCAGTTTGCGATGCAGAACTGCCAGTCGAGGTTGTCGATGGCTTGTTAATCATTGATTTGACAGGCTCTTCACTTAGAGACTGTTTATATCCAGGAGGATCGAGCAATATCGTGTACTCGCGCAACAGTCGGCCAGATGCCCAGTCAACCTGAATCAGCATATCAAGATATGGATCATCAATAGGCTGCAGAGATCTCAGCTTTAATACTGGAGAGCCATCTGGATTTTTGGCAAGTTCCACCTTGATGCTACTATGCACACCAAGCCGTGGTATGCCTTGCACGGCATAAGCCTCTTCCGATGCAATTGCGGCTGACAAAGACGAAAGTTCGTCTGGCGTTACCGACAATAGGTCAATTTGAGCTTTTAGCGGCTCTCCCAAGCCAGAATCAACACTGAGCTTCCCCAAGCCCGCTGCTAATCCATAAATCGGCATAAATGCCAGGCACACCGCTAATGATATTTTATTTATTTTAGACTTATGCACATTGCTACCTTTAATCGAACTGATTTCTGCAAGTTAGCTATGCAAGCTCATAATGCACATTATATTAGCGGGCTATCTAACTGCAGACCATCAAAGTTATTAGATCACAACAGGCTTAAGTTAACAATTATTTACTTTTCTATTAAAATCCGTAACATACGTCTCAGCGGCTCAGCGGCGCCCCACAGCAATTGATCACCTACAGTAAAAGCAGATAAATAGTCATTGCCCATATTAAGTTTACGTAAACGACCTACCGGCGTAGTCAACGTTCCGGTAACAGCTGCTGGTGTCAACTCTCTCATGCTGACCTCACGCTCGTTGGGTACAACTTTCGCCCACTGGTTAGCTTCTGCCAGCATCTGATTGATCTCATCCAGCGGCACATCTTTTCTAAGCTTGATGGTTAAAGCCTGGCTATGGCAACGCATCGCGCCGATGCGAACGCACAAACCGTCAATCACAATCGGATTGGCTTCACGGCCAAGAATTTTATTGGTTTCAACGCCGCCCTTCCATTCCTCTTTACTTTGACCATTGCCCAAGTCTTTATCAATCCATGGAATCAAGCTGCCTGCCAACGGCACGCCGAAGTATGCAGTTGGAAACTCTTTATCACGCAGCGTACCGGCCACTTCACGATCAATATCGAGAATAGCTGAAGCTGGATTTTTAAGGAAATCACTGGCAACACGATGCGCCTCACCCATTTGTTTGAGTAATTCGCGCATATTCTGCGCACCGGCACCTGATGCCGCCTGGTATGTCATGGAGGTTGCCCACTCAACCAGATCAGCCTTAAATAAACCATTTAAAGCCATCAGCATCAGTGACACTGTACAGTTACCGCCAACCCAGTTATTAGTGCCATTGTGCATAGCATCTTTAATGACGGCCATGTTGACCGGATCAAGAATGATGACCGCATCTTTTTCCATACGCAGCGTAGAGGCCGCGTCAATCCAATGGCCTTTCCAGCCTGAATTTCTTAATTGTGGAAATATTTCAGTGGTGTAATCGCCACCTTGACAGGAAACGATTGCATCCATTGCCATAAGGGCATTAATATCTTTGGCATCGAGCAAGGCCGGTGTTTCTTTGCCTACATTCGGCCCTTTGCCGCCGACTTGTGATGTAGTAAAAAACTGTGGTTCAATCAGGGCAAAATCATTCTCTTCCATCATGCGTTGCATGAGTACAGAACCAACCATACCGCGCCAACCAACAAAACCGACCTTTAACATTTTATTATCCAAATTTAAGATTACTGAAATGCCGAACCTGAAAACCAAACCTGTTTCAGCAAATTATTGACACAAAATTTTGCTACAAATTACAAGACCACTATAGCGCTGCTACTACAGCATCACCCATCGCGGTACAGCCAACTTTATTGGTGCCTTCAGTCCAGATATCTGCTGTTCTATAACCCTGCGCCAAAGCCTTTTTAACTGCATTTTCAATGCGTTGTGCGTTTGCCTCATCGTTAAAAGTATAACGCAGCATCATGGCAACAGATAAAATTGTGGCTAATGGATTAGCAACGTCTTTACCGGCGATATCTGGTGCGGAGCCATGGCTAGGTTCATACATACCTTTGTTATTAGCATCCAATGATGCTGAAGGCAACATACCGATTGAACCGGTGAGCATTGAAGCTTCATCAGACAGAATATCTCCGAAGATATTACCGGTCACCATCACATCAAATTGTTTAGGTGCGCGGATCAGCTGCATTGCTGCGTTATCCACGTACATGTGGCTTAACTCAACTTCAGGATAATCTTTTGACAATTCAATCATCACCTGACGCCACAATTCAGTGCATTCCAGTACATTGGCTTTATCTACAGAGCATACTTTTTTATTGCGTTTCATCGCAATATCAAATGCTACACGGCCAATACGACGAATCTCTGACTCTGAATAACGCATGGTGTTAACACCCTCACGTTCGCCATTTTCCAATGTGCTGATGCCGCGCGGCTGACCAAAATAAATATCACCAGTCAATTCACGCACAATCATGATATCCAAACCGGAAACCACTTCCGGCTTTAATGTTGATGCAGATGCCAACTCAGGATAAAGCAATGCCGGACGCAAGTTCGCGAATAAGTTAAGCTCTTTACGAATACGCAACAAGCCACGCTCGGGACGCAAATGACGTTCCAGTTTGTCATATTTCCAATCACCAACGGCACCCAGCAAGACGGCATCAGACTCTTTTGCAAGCTTCAGTGTCGCATCAGGCAAAGGGTCGCCCGCAGCCTCGTAACCAGCACCACCTATAGGCGCTTCGGTCATTTCAATATTCAGATTCAGCGCATTTAAAACTTTAACGGCTTGAGCAACGATTTCTGGTCCAATACCATCACCTGGCAACACTGCTATTTTCATTCTTTGCTTTCTTTCCACTGTTATATTCATTGACTAACAACTGCATGGGCTAATTAACTCAGTTTACGATCAGTCCAGATCTTTCAACATTAGCCTTGCCTCTATTCTCACTTCTTCGATTGCATGCACTATGTCGTCTGAGGCCTGCTTATCTTCTGCGAGTTGGCTCCATTTTTTTGCCCAAACATCTTTTAGCTCAATCGCTCTATTTTCCACTGTAGGCGCCACCAGCATACTCATGTCCTGAATCAGGCCGATTTTTACCCAGCCATTGCGAGGGGTTCCCTCTTCTGCACTATGGTCGTAATGAATGGCATAAACCAATTGCTCCAGATTTGCCAACTCTTGCAGCATGCCAAACGCGGCCTCACGCACGTTGTTATTACTTTCGGTTTTTTCTGTTCGCCAGACGTTATAACCGAACCCTACAAAGGCAAATAAAAAACTGAACACCGAGATGACAACGAACCGTTTTGTTCGGTCTGAATTGTTGCCATCTAACAAATCAAACATTCCGGCTCCCGTATTAACGCAAGCAGATTAAGCCGTAAACAACCAAGGTTGAGCTTCGCGATGCTTCGCTTCAAACGCCTTAATTTTGTCCTGTTGCTGCATCGTCAAGCCAATGTCATCAAGGCCATTCAACAAGCAGTGTTTACGGAATGCATCCACTTCAAACGGATAAACCTCACCACTCGGAGTAGTTACAGTCTGTGCTACCAAATCAACATTAAGCGCATAACCTTCGCTCGCAACCACCTGTTTAAACAAGGTATCTACAATGTCTGCATTCAGCACTATCGGCAACATGCCGTTTTTAAAACAATTGTTAAAGAAAATATCAGCAAAGCTTGATGCAATAATCACTTTAAAACCATAGTCTTCAAGTGCCCATGGCGCATGCTCACGACTCGAGCCGCAACCGAAGTTTTCACGTGTCAGCAAAATGCTTGCACCTTGATAACGTGGCTGATTAAGCACAAAGTCTTTGTTGAGCGGACGCTGGGAATTATCTACGCCAGGTTCGCCGCGATCGAGATAACGCCACTCATCAAAGGCATTTGGGCCGAAACCGCTACGCTTGATAGATTTTAAAAACTGTTTAGGAATAATGGCATCTGTATCAACGTTTGCACGATCAAGAGGTGCCACCAAACCATTTAATTGCGTAAATGCTTGCATGTTATTTTCTTAACTTAATGTTTCATAAAATGAAGTTTGCTTAAAGCCAATTTACTTAGCTGAATCCTTGATGATTTCACCACCTTTTTCTATGTCCTGACCGAGACCATGCACTGTATTACATGCAGAAACAGTCATAGCCAACAGTACTAAAAAGCATAATTTTCTCATCGTCTTCATCCTTAAAATAGTTAATTACAAACTTCTTACATCTACAAAATGCCCGGCTACCGCAGCAGCAGCAGCCATTTCCGGACTTACCAAATGCGTACGGCCACCCTGCCCTTGACGCCCTTCAAAATTACGGTTTGAAGTTGAAGCACAACGCTCACCCGGTTCCAACTTGTCGGCATTCATCGCCAAACACATTGAACAGCCTGGTTCGCGCCACTCAAAACCGGCATCTTTAAAAACCTTGTCCAAGCCTTCTTGCTCCGCCTGTGCTTTCACCAAACCTGAGCCAGGCACAACCATCGCCAATTTTACATTTGGCGCTATATGCTTACCTTTTGCTATGGCAGCCGCAGCACGCAAATCCTCAATACGTGAATTTGTGCAAGAGCCTATAAACACCTTATCTATCGAGATATCAGTAATCGGCGTGTTTGCAGTCAGGCCCATATAAGCATAAGCACGCTCCCAGTCGCCACGTTGCACGTCATTCTTTGCCATATCCAGGCTTGGCACTTTACCATCCACACCTACAACCATCTCAGGTGATGTACCCCAGGTAACCTGTGGCTGGATTTCTTCTGCGCTCAAGCTCACAGATGCATCAAATTTCGCACCTTCGTCACTATGCAGAGTCTTCCAATAAGCGACTGCCGCCTCCCATTGTTCTTCATTCGGGGCAAACGGACGACCTTTTACATAATTAATTGTAGCGTCATCAACAGCAACCATACCCGCACGGGCACCGGCCTCAATCGCCATATTGCATAGCGTCATACGACCCTCCATGCTCAATCCGCGAATCGCTGAACCGGCAAATTCAATGGCAAATCCATTACCACCTGCAGTACCAATTTTACCAATGATGGCAAGTGCCACATCCTTAGCTGTTACCCCAGCTTGCAGCTCACCTTCTACACTTACGAGCATGGCTTTTGATTTCTTTTGCACCAGACATTGAGTCGCCATTACATGCTCGACTTCAGAGGTACCTATACCGTGCGCCAAAGCACCAAACGCACCATGTGTACTTGTATGAGAGTCGCCACAAACAACCGTCATCCCCGGCAAGGTTGCACCCTGCTCTGGACCCATCACATGCACAATGCCCTGACGCGCATCCATGAATGGAAAATAGGCTTTTGCGCCAAATTCACGAATATTCTCAGTTAAAGTTTCTATCTGTATACGTGCAACCGGATCTGCTATCCCGGCCAAGCCTTTTTCCCAGCCTGTTGTTGGCGTGTTATGGTCCGCAGTTGCAACAATAGAAGATACACGCCAAGGTTTGCGCCCGGCAAGACGCAGGCCTTCAAAAGCCTGCGGGCTAGTGACTTCATGCACCAGATGGCGGTCAATATAAATCAGCGCGGTGCCGTTTTCTTCAGCCACTACGTGAGAATCAAATAATTTGTCGTATAACGTTTTTGCCATAGTTCTCTGCTTTAAGGCAGCTCTAAATTCGAGCTTAACTTAGTCTCTAAAATTACCAAATTGCAACGGAAAATCCGTCACACTCTTTTTAACAAATGCAATTGTATCCTGCAGCAAATCACGCTTGGCTCCGTTGACACGTACCGTATCACCCTGAATGCTGGCCTGCACTTTCATACCGGAATCTTTGATCAGCTTGGTGATGCGCTTAGCCAGATCGCTATCGATACCTGCGCGGATTTTAAGATCCTGCTTTACCTTATTGCCCGATATTTTTTGGACATCTTTGTGCTCAAGACGTTTTGCTGAATCAGGCTCTTTCTTTTCCATTGCCGGCAATAAAATATCCTTCACCTGATCAAGCTGAAAGTCGTTGTCGCCAAAAATCGTGATCACACTATCTTTTTCATTCAGATCAATTTTTGCTGAAGTGCCTTTAAAATCATAACGATTGGTAATCTGCTTACCGGCAGTATCAATCGCGTTTTTCAACGCAACCATATCAACTTCTGAAGAAATATCAAAACTAGGCATTCAAATCTCCAATAAACTTTCAAGCGAAAACTCTGCTAGGCATTTTCGCGCAGACAGCACGCATAGTGCGGCAAGCGAAAATAACAACGCAGAGTTGAGCCATGACTACTCGAAGTGGCAGACGTAGTCTAGTGTTTCTACTGTTTCTATATCAAATGATGAATTTCCTGGCACCGTAAACTTTTCGCCAGCTGAATATGTTTTCCAGGCCTCTTCACCATTCAGGCGCACTTTACATACACCGCTGTTAATTTCCATTAACTCAGGTGCTGCCGTATTAAATGTTAGCGTGCTAGGAAAAATAACCCCGATTGTGCTGCGAGTACCGTTAGGGAACATTACGGTGTGACTTACACATTTACCATCAAAATAGATGTTGGCTTTCTTTTTTACACTGACATTATCAAATTGCGCCATTTGCTTTAGCTTTCATTAAAAATCAAAATACCATTATCGCAGAAAAGCGCTGGCACTCCAATAAATGGCTAAGATAGAATGAATGATAAATAGAAAATATTTTAAGCAGATTCGGCTTTTACAAAGTGCTTTTTGAGGCACAGACTTTATTGCGCTCACGCTTCGCTTCATACAAGGCTTCATCTGCAAAATTCAGCAAGGTGTCAATGTTCAGGCCTTTTGAACTCAGAACCGCCACACCAATCGAAACAGTAAAATGCAGAGGTAAGCCGCCAGTCAGCAAAACTGCATACTGGCTGACTTTTTCACGCAGTCTTTCAGCCGCTTTCATCGCATTATCCAAGGTGGTTTCAGGAAGAAGCACCACAAACTCCTCTCCACCCAAACGTCCAATAATATCAACTTCACGTAAAGCTTCCTGCATGATCTCGCTCAAATGCCTAAGCACCTCGTCTCCGACCTGGTGACCATAAGTATCGTTGATTTTTTTAAAATGATCGATATCGAGCATAAAAACAGAAAGCGGCCTGGCATATCGCTCAGAAATTGCCAATGCAGCTTCAGCCTGCTCTATAAAGTAGCGGCGATTAGATAATCCAGTCAAGAAATCCTTACGTGCCTGAGATTCCAGCGCTTCATGACTTAATCTGACTTCAGTCTGCAGTTTGTTAAACGACTGGAACAAGTCACCGATTTCATCGTTTCTTTCAACCGTAAGCTCGTGTAATGGCGCACCTTCAAATACCATTTTTCTCAGTTGCCCGGTTGCAATTACCAAAGGTTTTAAATGCCGATGCATCAACCACCACATCAACCCTGTAATCACCAGCAGACTCACAATAGAAATTGCATATACTTCATTTTTCAACACGGATATAGGCTGAAACACCTCCTCTACGGGGATCATGCCCAAGACCAGCCAGCGTCCATCAAGAATATACTTTGTCGAGGTCAAATGCTCTCTGGCAGGGCTATACGTAGACAAAACCCTTGTATCATCAACCCCGGTCAGCAGGGCCTTAGCCAGCTGCTCAGGAAACACTTCGTCCAGCCGCATCATATGATGCATATTGTCAGGGTCGATAAAAATAAGCTCATCCCTGACTGAAACCAACAGATACTCACCTGTTTTACCAATACGCGCCTTTGCATTATCAAACACCGTTGAGTCGCCAAGACCTATGATACCGGTCATTACAGCAACGAGTTCACCTTTGGTGTTTTTTACAGGCACAGCTATGGCAACGCCTAATTGATGTGAAAATCTACCAGTGCGCGGCTTACCTAGCGCAGGAAGACCGGTTCTAACAACATCCTTGAAATATTCAAATTCACCAAAGTTTGATTGCGATCGACCTTCAATCGCCGGATGATCAGCAATAGCGACACCATCCATACCAATCACAAAAATACCGCCTGAATAAAGCCGGTAAATAGCAATGCGCTGTGACAAGTATTGCTTAATAGCTGCAGAATCATTTAATTTATCTACAGGCAAACTCTTAGCGATATCCTGTAGGACTGCATGCGTAAAAGAATTTTACGCTCGATATCACTGGCAACAAATGAAGTTGAAGCAAATTGCTGATTACTTAAAAGCTGAGTCAGGTTTTGCTCTAACTTTGTGTTGGTAAGCACCAGTAAAGGCAAAAAACCTATGCAAAAAAGCACCAATGCGGTTAGCGCTACTCTATGTGAAAGATTAAGCGAGAACTTCATAATCGTGAATTGTTACTAATCTGAAGAGTGTTTAACATACCAATTAAGAAGTTAGCTCAAAACGCTCAATAGCGCAAAGCAAATATTAAAAGAATAGCTTATCTTAATGATTGATTTGAAAAAAGAAATATAGATGTCGGCATTACGTAGCTTTCAATAAGAAAAGCGTGATTAGCCAGTAGCAAACAATACTTACTTTTTAAACTTGTGTTCGTACATTAAAGAATCAGCATCTTTAAGCAATTTTTCAACTGTAATATGCTGATTAAAATCAGACCCGGCAATGCCGTAACAACATGAAATACTGTAGCCATGGTTACTTTTTGAATAGAACTCATCAATAGATTTCTGTAACTTTCTCATGGCTGTTTCAGCGGCGGTTTTTGTTGTATCTGTAAGCAATACAACGAACTCATCACCACCCAGCCGAGCCAAAACATCTGAATTTCTGAAGTTATTTTTTAGTAGTTTTGAAAAATCCACTAAAGCCCTATCACCTTCGGCATGTCCAAATTGATCATTAATATTTTTAAAATCATTAAGATCAATGAAGATTAACGAACATGAAATTTCTTGGCGATCGCAAAGATTCATGACATACCGCGCACTCGTCATAAAACCTCTACGATTAGAAAGGCCGGTAAGCTCATCTATTGTAGCAAGCTCTATGAACGCCAACTCACGCTCTGCCATTGAGGCAAGGTC
>LNAP01000619.1_pt1 | contig 48441 bp, 48 predicted proteins | sample 602601 | NCBI WGS metagenome assembly LNAP01 (sample SAMN02440304, study PRJNA202911) | soil metagenome | biome: Subtropical and temperate rainforests or woodlands; isolation source: soil samples (1 kg each in a 20% v/v slurry with milli Q water) were... ...
ACCGTTAAAACCATTGCGCGGGGAAAGCCGGGTGATTTCCGGCGCAACCGTGGTGACTACCGTGTGCTTTCTACCAATGCACACGGGCTGCGGGTGCTCTGGGCACCCGGCTTTCCCTGCGCCCTTCTTTCGAGGGACAAGGTTCGTGCAAAGCTTCGGGCGCGTGGCGCCGCGAGAACGCGGCGTCATGACCTCCCGGCTCTTCCGTTATGACCTTTTCATGACCCAGCCGCCTGAAGCCGCAACCGGTTATTCGCCGCTTCGCCGAGGTAGCGCTGTTGTTGGGCTATTGCGACATGAGCTTTACCGGCCGACCGCAGGTGCTACACTTCGAGAGGGCCCGGTGCGCTGCTCGCGAGGGCCAAGAAAAATAACAGAAGGAAGGGGCCCATGAAGGATTTCGCCGGAAAGATCGCTGTCATCACCGGAGGCGGCACGGGCATGGGCCGGGAACTGGCGCGGCAACTGGTTGCCGATGGCTGCAACGTCGCCATGTGCGACGTGTCGGCCGAGGCGATGGCCGAGACAAAACGGCTGTGCGAGGTCGAAAAGCTGCCGCAGGGGCTGCGCGTCACCACCCACATCGCCGATGTCTCCGTTGAAGACCAGCTCAAGCGGTTTCGCGATGAGCTAAGTGAGCAGCAGGCGACCGACAGGATCCATCTGTTGTTCAATAATGCCGGCATCGGCGGCGGCGGCAGCCTGTTCACCAACACGCGCGAGCAGTGGGAACGCACCTTCAACATCTGCTGGGGCGGCGTCTATCTCGGCGTCCGCACCTTCCTGCCGATGCTGATGAAGGCCGACGAGGCCCACATCGTCAACACGTCGAGCGTCAACGGGTTCTGGGCGTCCGTCGGTCTTGGCGTCTCGCACACCGCCTACAGCGCCGCCAAATTCGCGGTGAAGGGATTTACCGAGGCGCTGATCAACGATCTCCGGTTGAACGCGCCGCATATCAAATGTTCCGTGGTGATGCCCGGTCATATCGGCACTTCGATCGTGTCGAATTCGCGCAAGATCCAGAGCGGCAGCGAATCCGACCGCCTGAACGAGACCGAAATCGCGGCGACGCGCACGCGCCTCAACGGCATGGGCATCGACACCGCGCCGATGTCGGACGAGGACATCCAGAAGATCGCAGCCGATCGGGCGCGGACGTTCCGCGACGAGGCGCCAATGACGGCCGCCGTGGCAGCCAAGGTCATCCTGGACGGCGTCAAGGCCGAGCGCTGGCGAATCCTGGTCGGCGATGACGCGCACAGGCTTGACGAGCGCGTCCGGCAGGCGCCCGAAAATGCCTATACGCCGGAGTTTTACCAGAGCTTTGTGGCCGAGGCCGGCTGGCGGCTGGGGTGATCCTTGTCATGGTGGAGCACGCGTTAGCGTGAACCGGCAATCTCGCGATCTGGTTCTGCACAGGATTGACGCATCAGATTTGGTGCGAAACTTGCGTAGGAATGACGTATCGTTACGCTCTGACAACGGACGTCGCCTGCCATGACCGACCTGAGAAACGGCCTTTATACCATCGCTATCGAAATGGAGGATGGCGGGCGCGGCCGCGCGTCCGGCGTCATCGTGCTGATGGACGGACGAATTGCGGGCGGCGACACGCATTTTTACTATACGGGTTCCTATTCGGCCAAGAATGGCAGATGGCGTGGGGAACTGGTGACGAACCAGCATACCCTGTCGCTCGGCGCGCTGCCGCTGTTCGGCGGCCGCGAAGTCGCTTGCGGCTTCACCGGCACCTATTCCGACGCCGCCGCGGAAGTGCAGGGCACCGCTTTGGTCGGCAAGGCTAGCGTGCTGTTTCATGCAAAACTTACCCTGCGCGCGGCCTTCACTTCCGCTCCGGAATAAGCGCGCCGTGTTCCGGCGCCGTTCGCTTGAAGCGGGGTTGCAGCTTGAACCGCTCCTTCGGGCTGCCGAGGATACCCTTGGGCAGGAAGATGATGAACACGACGAGCAGCACGCCGTAGACCAGATTGTCCCAGCCGACGGCCTTGGTGCCGAAGCCGATGCGCAATATTTCCGCGAGCAGGCGAGCGCCCTTACGCGCTGGCATCAAACTCTCCCTGAAAATTGTGCATTGCGCCTTTTATTTTTATTGGCGCCCATCACATGGGGAGAGCCGACCGATCAAGCGACCAGCCTCGCTGACCAGACGCCAGGACGTCGCACATCATGTCATCGGGCTGCGAGTCTACGTCTTGATGCAGCGCGCGGCCTCCTTATCCATGCACCACCGACTTCGCGATCATGCAATGGATGCCCTTGGAGCCGTTCACGGTCTGCGTCACGCGCAGGTCTGCGGCCAGGCTGCACAGCGTATAGGCATCTTCGCGCGACAGATTGCGCTTTTCGCCGAGCAGCGCGATCATGTCACGAAGCGCCCGCACCACGCATTGGTCGAGGTCGGGATCCATCGCCATCGTCATGTAATGTGTCGGCGTCTCGGCGCGGGGATAAGACAGCCGCAAATCCTTGCGTAGTGTCAGCTTGAAACGTCCCCGTAGAGCGGTCTCGATCGCAGTGACGCAGACTTCGCCATCGCCCTGGACGCCGTGACCGTCACCGCAGGAGAACAGCGCGCCTGGCACGAACACCGGCAGGTAGAGCTTGGCGCCGGGTCCGAGCTCCTTGTTGTCAAGGTTGCCGCCCATCGCGCGCGGAATCAGCGAGGTGATGCGGCCCCAGGCCGGCGGCGGCGCGACGCCCATCACGCCGAAGAATGGCTTGAGCGGCAGGTCGAGCCCCCACGGCAATCGGCCGACCATCCGCTTTTCGTCAAGCGGAATATTCAACAGCCGGGTTTCGTGGAAATCGTCGGGCAGGGTGCCCGACAATGGGCGGATCAGGTTGTAGCCCCAGTCCTGGCGAAGACAGACGTCGAGGATATCGACCTCCAACACGTCGCCGGGCTCCGCACCCTCGACCGCAATTGGACCAGTCAGGATATGACCCGGCACCATCCGCTCGTTTTTCGCGTGAACCTCGAACAGTTCAGGCGGGACGTGAAACTTGTCTCGGTCCGGCACCACGTCCGGCCCGCCGCTGATGGTGTCGATGGTCACTTCGTCGCCGCTGGCGATGGTGAGGACCGGTTTCAGCTTCGCTTCAAAAAAGCCCCAATGGCAGGTCTCGGGACTGGAATGCAGATGATGATGCGTCATGACGAAGCCTCGTTTCATTCCCTATTTGTCATTGCCGAGCTCTGCCCGGCAAGCTGTCATTTTCGCATCATGCTTTGTGTGAAGATGGATGGATACGCGGGTCAAGCCCGCGTATGACGACTGCGTACGAGTCGATACGGCGTTCCCGCCTGAAGGATTTCTCTCTTGTTTTTCGCGCTCTCCAAGACGCTCGGCATCATGCTGTTGCCGACGAACTTCCTGATCGGCATCGGCGTGCTGGGCGTGCTGCTGCTGGCCACGCGACTGGCATCGCTTGGCCGCAAGCTTATCGTTGCTTCCATCCTGCTGCTCGCGATATGTGGGTTTTCGCCGCTCGGAAGCTGGCTGCTCTACCCGCTGGAACAGCGTTTCCCGCCATGGGACGCCGCGCGCGGCGCGCCGGACGGCATCATCGTGCTTGGTGGCTCGATCGACGCCGATATCTCGGCCGTCCATGGCGCTCCGGTCGTCAGGGGGGCGGCCGACCGCATCATCGCCGCGGCAGCGCTTGCTCATCGATACCCCAATGCGCGCATCCTGTTTTCCGGCGGCAGCGGCAATTTGATTTCGAACGATCAAAGAGAAGCCGATTACGCGGCCTCCTTGTTCGAAAGCCTAGGCATCGCCAAGGATCGTTTGATTATCGAGCGGAACTCGCGCAACACCCAGGAGAACGCCGAGTTCTCCAAGGCGCTTGCGGCGCCGAAAGCCGGCGAGCGATGGCTGCTGATCACATCGGCCTACCATATGCCGCGATCGGTCGGGCTGTTCCGAAAGATCGGATTTGCCGTCGAGCCCTATCCCGTCGACTGGCGGGTGGGCGGGAGCGAGGATCTGGTGAATTTCCGGATCTTCTCGGTCGAGGGGCTGGCCAATGTTGAAGTCAGCGCCCGCGAATGGATTGGGCTGGCGGCCTACCGGATCACCGGAAAAACCAGCGAATTCTTTCCCGGCCCGGACCGCCAGTAGGGCAGATCCCGCTCCACGGCCGGTCGCGGCCGGCGAATATTCCGGCTAGGATCGGCGCAACAGGCGTGCTTCGGCGCGCCGATTTGGGAGATCACGCCGTGCAACAGCAAACACTGCCGGAACAGTTCGATTTGGCCGAGATGGTGGCCGATTTGAACAACCTGCTACGTCTGAAGACCACAGTGATCGGCATGAAGATGTTCGCCCAGGTCGAGGAAATGGAGGCGATTCCGAAGATCCGCCGGCCGAGCGCGATTCATACCACCGACCAGATCGTCAGCATGGCCTCGCGGCTCGGCTGGACCGTCGGAATCACCGCCGACGATCTCGTCGGCGCGCAATGCCGCGCCGTGATCGGACTGGCCCCGCAGGACGAAAAATGGCGCGAGGGACAAAACTATGTCGGCGTCTGGCATGGCACGGCTGAGGATGCGCGCAAGCGCCAGGAGGCGCTGGATGTCGTCGCCTACGGCCAATATCAGGCGCTGGTCGTGAGCCCGCTTGCGAGCGGACGCCTTGACCCGCCGGATATTTGCCTGGTCTATGCGACGCCGGGTCAGATGATCATCCTGATCAACGGGCTGCAATATACCGGCTACAAGAAGTTCGAATGGGGCGTGGTCGGCGAGACCGCATGCGCTGATTCCTGGGGACGGGCGCTCAAGACCGGTGAGCCGAGCCTGTCGCTGCCATGCTATGCAGAGCGGCGTTACGGTGGCGTGCCCGACGAAGAAATGCTGATGGCGCTGTCGCCTGCGCATCTCGCCAAAGCGATCATCGGGATGAAGCAGCTTGCGAAAAACGGCTTGCGCTATCCGATCGCGCCCTATGGTATCCAGAGCGATGTGCGGGCCGGGATGGGCGTTTCCTACGGCAGGAAATAGGCTTTAACGAACCTGAGCGTCATTGCGAGGAGCGACGCGACGAAGCAACCATCGCCCGCGTGCCGTAAACATGGATTGCTTAGCTTCGTTCGCAATGACAAAAGACCCAAAGATTGGATCGGGGAAATCGGAATATGCCTTTGTCGAAATTCGACATCGTTGTCTATGGCGCGACCGGTTTTACCGGCCAACTCGTTGCCGAATATCTGGCGTCGCATTATCGGGGCGACAGCAATCTGAAATGGGCGATGGCCGGGCGCAGCCAGGACAAGCTCGCCTCGGTACGCGATGCGATCGGCGCGCCGGCCGACACGGCTCTGATTGTTGCCGATGCCGGCGATCCCGCGTCACTGAGATCGATGGTCGATCAGGCCAAATTGGTGATCTCAACGGTTGGCCCATACCAACTCTACGGCTCCGAACTGGTCGCAACCTGCGCGGCTACCGGGACCGACTATATCGATCTCTGCGGCGAGCCGCTCTGGATGCGGCAGATGATCGATGCACATGAGGCGACGGCAAAATCGACCGGCGCCCGCATCGTATTTTCCTGCGGCTTCGACTCATTGCCGTTCGAACTCGGCGTGTTCTTTGTCCAGCAGACGGCGAAGAAAGTTTTTGGCGCGCCGGTCAATCGCGTCAAGGGCCGCGTCCGCGATATGCGGGGGACGTTTTCAGGCGGCACTGCGGCCAGCGTCAAGGCGACGTTCGCGGCCGCCACGAAAGATCTGAGCCTAGTCGCGCTATTGAAAGATCCATTCTGCTTGACCCCGGGGTTTGCAGGTCCGAAGCAGCCGCCGGGCAACAGGCCGGTGTTCGATCAGGATCTGGAGTCCTGGACCGCGCCCTTTGTGATGGCGACCATCAACACCCGCAACGTGCATCGCTCCAATCTCCTGATGGGCTTCCCCTACGGCAGAGATTTTGTCTACGACGAGATGGTGTTGACCGGTTCCGGCGAGGAAGGCGAGGCCAATGCCAAACTCGTCGTGGCCGCAAACGCCCAGAAAGGCGCCGCCGACAGCCGCAAGCCGGGCGAGGGCCCGTCGAAAGAAGAGCAGGAGAACGGGCTCTACGATCTCTTGTTCGTCGCGCTCGCGCCCGACGGGAAGCAGGTCCGCGCTGTCGTTCGCGGCGATCGCGATCCCGGCTATGGATCGACCTCGAAGATGATCTCCGAATGCGCGATCTGCCTGTTGCGCGACACGCCGGAAGTGCCGGCGGGAATCTGGACGCCCGGCGCGGCCATGGGCGACAAGCTGATCAAGCGGCTGGTCGATCATGCCGGCCTGACGTTTGAGGTCGAGAAGTAAAGCTCTTCTCGAACCGAAGATGACGGAGCCACGAGGGAAAAGCGCCTGGTCTAGGAAGCCGGCACGGGCACCATGACCGGCTCATCGGAGGCCGCTTTGTAACGCTGCGCGGCGGCGAACATGCCCCACATCATGCCCAGCATCATCCAGAAATGCCGCCAATGGTCGGTGTCGATGATGAAGCTTTCGCCGACCGTCCCCAGGAACGCCGCGAAGACTGCGAGATAAGCGCGCTGCCAGGGCACGCGGACGAAGATGTGCCGGTATCCCATGATGACGGTGACGAATACCAGCGCCGGATAGCAGACGCCGGCGATCCAGCCGCCGGACATGAAAGCGTTCAAATAGGAATTGTGGGTATCTTCGGGGAAGTAACGGTGGAACTGCAGGGGACCGATACCGAACGGCAGATCGAGCGCCATCTCCGCGCCGAGGATATGGCGCCCGAACCGGCCGAAGCGGCCCTCGTCATAGCTCTGATCGAAGCTCGCGCGTTGCTTGAACATCTCGCTGACGGAATCGAACGACAGCAGCACGCCGAGCAGCATCACCACAAGGATGACGGCGACAACCGTCATCACGACGATGCGGGTGCGTTGCGTGCGCGACGGGCTGGTCAGCACCATCAGCGCCAGCATGAAGGCCGCGGTGATGACGAGGCCGCCCCATGCCGCGCGCGAAAACGCCAGCAGGATCGCCAGCGCCATGATGCCAAGCGCGATCGCGCTGCGGATCGACTTGCCGATGCCGTCCGAGACCACGCTTTGCAACGCAAACAGCGAGGGCAGGATCAGGAATGCGCCCAGCACGTTCGGATCCTTGAAAGTGCCGCGCGCGCGCTCGTACAGCGTCAGCAGGTCGCGTCCGCCGGGCACGAGGTTGAAGTAGCCGGCGACGCCCGATGCTGCGGCGATCACCGCGCCGACGATCAGGCCGCGGCGGAGCATGTCCAGCCGGGCGGTGGTATCTTCGGAGATCACCATCGCGAAGAAGATCACGGTAATCGCCATGTACCAGGAGGTCGCAATCCAATTGGTAACCCCGGTCTTGTCCATCACCGGGACGGCGCAGATCGTGTAGCCCACATTGATCAGGAACAGCAGCAGCAACAGCGGCATGAACACCAGCCGCAGCCGCAGGCCGGTCGCGAAGAAAATGATGGATGCAGCGAGCGTCGCCAGCTCGTAGGGACTCGGTTCAATGAAGACGATCGCGCTGGAGGCGCCGACCAGCCATATCAGCGCCCGCTGCAAGGCCATAACGCCCGGCGCAGCCGTCATCGGCGGAAGGGAATCCCCGGCTGTCGCCGCATACGCCATCACATACTCGTAAATTTACGCAACTCATACAACGCTTGAAACAAAGGCGTGTCAGTAAGCGTTCTCGTTCTTCGTCATCAGTGCGAGCGGTGTCTTGAGCAGAATGACGAGGTCAAACAGCACCGACCAGTTCTCGATATAATAGAGATCGAATTCAACGCGCTTCTGGATCTTCTCTTCGCTGTCGACTTCGCCGCGCCAGCCGTTGATCTGCGCCCAGCCGGTGATGCCGGGCTTGACGCGATGGCGCGCGAAATATCCGTCCACCGCCTCGTCGAACAATCGGCTCTCCAGTTTGCCTTGCACGGCGTGCGGGCGAGGCCCGACCAGCGACAGGTTGCTCTTGAACACCACGTTGAAGAGCTGCGGCAATTCGTCGAGACTGGTCTTACGGATGAAACGTCCGACGCGGGTGACGCGTGGATCGTTCTTGGTCACGACCTTGGAAGCCGTCGGATCGGCCTGATGATGGTACAGCGACCGAAACTTGAAGACGTCGATGCGCTCATTGTTGAAGCCGAACCGCTTCTGGCGGAACAGCACCGGACCGGGACTGTCGAGCTTGATCGCAAGCGCAACCAGCGCCATCACCGGCAGGGCCGCCAGCAGGATGACTGCGCCGACGATATGGTCGAACAGCCACTTCATCACCAGATCCCAATCGGTGATCGGCGCCTCGAATACATCGAGCGTCGGGACCTCGCCGAGATAGGAATAGGAGCGGGGACGGAAGCGCAGCTTGTTGGTGTGGGCTGACAGTCGAATATCGACCGGCAGCACCCACAGCTTCTTCAGCATTTCGAGAATGCGCGTCTCCGCCGAAATCGGCAGCGCGAACAGTACGAGGTCGACGCGGGTACGGCGGGCGAACTCGACGATATCGTCGACCTTGCCGAGTTTGGGGCTGCCGGCGCAGGTCTCGAGCGCGCGCGAGTCGTTGCGATCGTCGAACACGCCGAGAATGTGGATATCAGAGTCTTCCTGGGTGTTGAGTGCCTCGACCAGCTTTTCGCCATTCTGGTCGGAGCCGACGATAATGGTCCGGCGATCCAGCCGGCCTTGACGCGCCCACCCGCGCACCAACGTGCGTACGAGCAGCCGCTCGGCAAGCAGCGCGCCCATGCCGACAAAGAAGAACGCCGAGAGCCAGAACCGCGATACTTCGCCGCCGAGCTTTGTGAAGAACGACACGCCGATGAACAGCAGGAATACGAAAGCCCAGGATGAAATCATCCGTGTCATCTGGCGGAGCTGGCCGCGAAACACCTGCACTTGATAGATATCGGAAGCTTGGAAGCAGACCACTGCGGTGGCGGCCATCCCGAGAATGGCAGCGACGTATTCCCAGCGAAAACCGTCGAGAGGCACCACGTATCCGACATATAGTGCGACGCCAACGAGGCTCAGCAGCATGAAATCGGCGATACGAACGACGCCGGCGATCACGATCGGCGAATATGCCCGGCGAACCTTCTGGTTGGTGAGGGCCTGCGCTGCCTGCGACAGCCGGCGACGCCGTTCGATCGTCGGAAGGCGATCCGCGGTGGCGGTCATCGCGGCTGCTGCCGCGGCATCTAGCATGGAGCGGGCGTTGATCGGTTCCACTGTACTCAAGTCCGTCTTGCACAGGCATATAGGAATCCGCGCGTCGCAGCGTAATTCCAGAGCCTCCGGACTTAGAGAACAAATCGGAAGAAACAGTTACGTTGGCAAAGAACGGTTAACGATCGGCAAACGCGTCGCGGTAGCCGGCCAATACCCCCTCGACCATCGCCTTTTGCGAGAAATGCTGGAAGATTCGTTCGCGCAGCGATTTCGCCCGCTCCAGCGCGGCAGCCGGATCGTCGAGCGCGATCTCGATGGCGTCTGCCATGGCACTGGCGATATTCGGGGCAAACAGCGCATCGGTGTGCGGGCCGAAAATTTCGGGAATGCCGCCGACATTGGCAGCCACCATCGGAATACCGGCCGCGGCGGCCTCGATCACGACATAGGGCATCGAATCGCCGCGCGAGGGAACCACCAGCAGATTGCCTTTCGAAAACCCATAGCGCGCCTTGACGTGGCCGATGAAGCGAACTGCCTCGTTGAGACCGAGCCTCTGGACTTGAGCCTTGAGCCTTCCGAGTTCCTCGCCATCGCCGGCGAGCGTCAGCGTCACCGGCTTGCCGTCGGCATGCAGCCGGGCCACCGCATCGACCAGGAGGTCGGCACCCTTGATATGGCGGAACTCGCCGACATAGACCAGATCGGTGGCATCGTCCGCCTTGACGATGGGATCGAATTCGTCGGCGGTCACGCCATTGAAGACGCAGCGCACCAGTCCCTTCGGGACTCCGATGGTGCGCTCATAGGTGTCGCGCGCAAACGCGCTTTCGAACAGGAACAGTTCGGTGCTGTTCATCAGCCGGCGCTCAAGGCGGCCATACAGCGCGCCCTTGAACGTATTCGGCGGGTAATGCAGCGAGCCGCCATGCGGCGTATAGACACGAATGGTGTCTTCTGAATGGGCTCTCAGGCGAATGAAAGCGCCGGCCTTGGCGCCGTGGCCATGCAGGACGTCGGGCTTTAGCTTCCGGATCAGTCGCATGAAATTCGCCCATACCAGGACGTCGGTCGGGCTGGGATTGCGTCGAATGGCAAGCCGGTAAACACCAAGCTTGAGGCGCGGTGCGATCTCCGCCAGCGCCGCCTTGGCGCGTTCGCCGCCAGTGAGGCTGTCGGCAATAATACCTACGTGATGGCCGCGGTCGGCCTGTCCGTTGGCGAGGTCGAGGATGTGACGGATAATTCCGCCGACCGGCGCACGCACGGCGTGCAGGATACGAAGCGGCTGATCTGGAACTACAGGCATGATCAGAACCAGCGCTCGCCGACCTGCATCGTGTCGCCGGGGCTGATCGGCGTGCCGAGTGGCACCACGAAGCGCGCCGTGCCGGAAACATCGGTGTGCGTCAGCGTGACGCGATCGCGCAGCGCACGCGGTGAGAAGCCGCCCGCAATCGCCACTGCACTTTCCACCGTCATGTTCGGAACGTAGGGATATTGGCCAGGCGCTGCAACTTCGCCGAGGATGAAGAACGGCCGATAGGCTTCGATCTCAACCGCAACCGAGGGTTCACGAATGAAGCCGTTGCGCAGTTTAGTAGTGATCTCCGCGGCAAGGCCCGCGGGTGTGCGTCCGCGCGCCGGTACCGTACCGATCAGCGGCATGGTGATGGAGCCGCCGGCACCGACCGCATACGTGTTGGTGAGACCTTCCTGGCCGTAGACGACAACGCGCAGCCGGTCGCCGGCATCGAGCCGGTAGGAGCTGTCATAGCTCACCGGCATCGGTGCGGCCGCGTATCCCATGGCTAAAGGGGCGCGGGCTCCACCGTAGGCCAGCGCATCCAGATCGCCTTCCGGCTCGACCGCGGCGACCGGCGCGGAGGTGCGCATGCAGCCCGCCAGGGCGAGCGCAGTCAGCAAACAGAAAGTGGCGGCGCGCACGCCTCGCATCGGGCAATCCACGAAAAAATATCGATTCCGATTAAGGGCTTTCATGGTTAACAAAGCATGACGGCGGCGACGAGGCGCAAACATGCAGGCCGCGGCCGATTAACCCAGCGGCAACCTTAATGGAGTGTAATCGCGGGCGACGGGTGGAGTCGTGGCGTCTGCGGAGTGTGCGATGCGTTTAGCGTTCTGGCGTACGGACAAGGTGCGGGCGGCGGTCCAGCGGGCTATCGCAAGGCCTGCGCCAAGGCCTTCCAAACCTTCCCAGCCTTCCAAACCCGATGTTGCGCCCGCGACCGAAACCGGCGACCTTGATTTGCGTGCGATCGGTCACGCCCTGGCACGCAAACGCGGCTGGATCATCGTGCCCACGGTGCTCGCCGCCGTGCTTTCGATTGCCGCCGTCAATATTGTTACGCCCCGATACAAATCGGAAGCGCGCATCCTGATCGACGGGCGGGAGAACGTCTTTTTGCGGCCGAACGCCGACCGTGCCGAGGAGCGCAACGCACTTGATCCCGAAGCCGTCACGAGCCAGGTTCAATTGCTCTTGTCGCGTGATCTCGCGCGCGAGATTATCAAGAAGAACAAGCTCGCCGAGCGGCCGGAATTCGATCCGGTGTTGCAGGGTCTGTCGCCGCTCAAGTCGCTGGCCGCATTGTTCGGAATCGGCCGTGATCCGTTTTCGCTGACGCCGGAAGAACGCGTGCTCGATGCCTATTACGAGCGGTTTACGGCCTACGCCGTCGACAAATCGCGTGTCATCGTGATCGAATTCCAGTCGCGCGATCCGGAGCTCGCAGCGCGTGTCGCCAACTCGATCGCCGAAGGCTATCTGGTGCTGCAGCAGAACGCGCGGCAGGAGCAGGCCAAATCGGCCAGCCAATGGCTGTCGGGCGAGATCGACAATCTGCGCAAGAAGGTGGCGGAGGCGGAAGCACGCGTCGAGGATTTCCGTTCGAAATCGAGCCTGTTCATCGGTACCAACAACACCACGCTCTCCAACCAGCAGATGGGCGAGCTCAACACACAATTGAACAATGCCCGTGCGCTGAAATCCGACGCGGAATCCAAAGCGCGGCTGATCCGCGAGATGCTCCAGAGCGGCAAGCCGATCGAGGCATCGGAGGTGCTCAACTCCGAACTGACCCGCCGGCTGTCGGAACAGCGCGTCACCCTGCGCGCGCAGTTGGCCGAGCAGTCGTCGACGTTGCTCGACGCCCATCCGCGCATCAAGGAATTGAAGGCGCAGCTTGCCGATCTCGACCGCCAGCTTCGAGAGGAAGCGAGCAAGATCTCGCGCTCGCTCGACAACGACGCCCGTATCGCCGGCGGCAGGGTCGAGGGCCTTAGCGCAAGCCTCGAGCAGTTGAAGAAGCAGGCGACCTCGACCAATGGCCAGGACGTCCAGCTCCGGGCGCTCGAGCGGGAAGCCAAGTCGCAGCGCGACCTGCTGGAATCCTACTTGGCGAAATACCGTGAGGCGACCACGCGCGAGAACATCGATACAGGCCCTTCCGACGGCCGGATCATTTCCCGCGCCACCGTCTCCAACACGCCGGCCTATCCGAAGAAATTGCCGATCGTGCTGATCGCGACGCTGGCGACCTTGATGCTCAGCGGAGGCGCTGTCGCAACCGGAGAATTGCTACGCATGACGGCGCCGCGGACGACGGCGGCATTTGTGTCTTCGCCGGTCCCTGCGCGCGCACCGCCGGCTCCAGCCGACACGCCGAGGCCTGCGCCTGCGGTGGCTCCGCCTGTCGCGGCTGCGCCTGTCGTTGCCGATCGCGAGCCGGTTTTCACCGAATCCCGCGCTGAGCGGTCGCCCGAGATTGCCGACATCGAGCAACTCGCCGAGAGTCTGCGAGCCGCGGGCACAGCGGCGCGTAAAGTCACGATTCTCGGCACCGCGCCGGGCGACAGCATCACGCTGACGGCGCTGACGCTGGCGCGCCTGATGGCGCGCGACAACACGAGGGTCGTGGTGGTCGATTTGGCCGCAGCGTCGCCGATGCTTTCGGAGATATCGGTCGACCCGAACGCGCCGGGGCTCGCCGAACTGATGCTCGGCGAGGCGTCGTTCTCGGAGATCATCACCAAGGATCGGCTATCGCGGGTGCATCTGGTGACATCGGGACGTCCGGGTGCGGACCGCGCGCTGTTGCAGTCGCCGCGGCTGACGCTGGCGATCGATGCGCTGATGCGGGTCTATGACCATGTCCTGCTGGATGCGGGAGCGGCCTCCGACCTGCCGGCAGAACTGCTGACAGCGCAGGCGCGCGCCGTGGTAGTGCCGGATGCATCGATGGCCGCCGAGGCCCGTACCCTGATGTGCAATCAGTTGAGGGACGTGGGTTTTGCCGAGGTGACGATGTTGAACAACCCGCCGCAGCCTTCGAGCGCGGTCGAGCCTGCACCGCGGGTCGTAGCCGCCTGAACGCGTATCAGCGAAATGCGCTGCGCAGCCGTTGCGCCATCTCGAACAGCGCCGGGTTGTGCTTCACGACGTGCTTGGCGCGGTTGATGCCCGACATCGCGGCCGCCGCGAGCTTGCCGCGCAGGCTGAGCGGAATGAAGCTATCGAAGATCGGCTCATCGCTCTTGCAGAACAGTCTCTTGTAGTCATCCGATCCGATGCCGAGATCGAGCGCGCGATAGCCACGCGCGGCATAGCAATCGATGATGTCGCGCATCAGGATCAGGCCGGGACTGTATTTCGAACTGGCCGACAGCGTGTAGGTGTTGAACATCATCGAAAAGCGATGGCCGTCGGCGACGCCGGCGAAGATCGCGATCACTTCGTCGTCGCATTCGAGGGCGTGAATGTCGATCGCGCGGCCGCTGCTCGCAAGCGAAGCCATGCAGGCGGCGCGGACAAAATCCTCGACGCCGGGCTCGGCAAATACATTCGGCAGCTTCTGCTCCGCCATCCGCAGCGGCTTGATTTGGAAGAACCAGTCGAGCAGCCGCGCGATCTCGGCGTCATCGGTTGCAACGTGATAGCGATAGCCGGGCAGGGTCTGCAACTTGCGCTCCTTGCCCTTCAAGCGGCGGCGGAATGAGTTGCTGATCAATGCCGCCGGTGCAGCCCCGGGCTCCATCGTCAGCAGCGGACAATCATTGGCCGAGGCCTGGTGCGGCAAGAGCGCCATCGGATTTGGAAAATCCTGCCAGAGCAGCGGCTGTTGAACCAGCGCCAGGACATCGGCTTCGGCTCGTCCGGATATCGCCGCCATCAGCGTGTCGAGATCAGCTTCTGTGACGCCCTTGGCAAAATCCCGGTCCCAGACGGCCATGTTGAAGGTGGCATGCTTGCCGCCCATGAAGGACGCGGTACGCACGCCGTGTTGATGCCGGAGTGTAAGCGGCAACAACAGCAGCGGCCGGCGTTCTCCATCATAGGCGATCACGATGAAGGGCCGCAGGCCCTCACGCTCGCCGACCTGACGCTGCCACGCGCTGAGAAAATCGAACCGCTGATAGGGCGTCGACAATTGCCCCTGGTCCTCGAGGCGGCGCCAGATCGTTTCGGCCTCACCGAGATCGCTGAGGATGTCGACACTGGAGATGCGGCTTGGTTTCGACCAGGTTTGCGCGCCGGCAGTCCGGCTTTCGATCGCGGCAGCCATGGTCATCGCAAAACCTTGTCGCTAGGGAATTATTTACAATTTTCAGTTTCGGCCGACCTTTGCAGGGAAATGTCAACAAAGAGTAAGGACAATGCCGCAGCGGCGGATGCATTCGAGGGGCGGGGACGTTGCCATCCGACATCGGTTTTTTGAGACGCGCGAGGCTGGAACTTGCTTATTTCAGCCTGTATGCGCGGATCATGCAGCGCTGGACCGGCGGGGCTGGCGTGGTGCTGCGGTTCGAGCGCGTGCGGCCGCCACGTTCTGACCGTTTTCAGCCGCTCAAAGCACAGGAAATCACGCCGCGATTTCTCGACCGTACGATCCGGGCGCTGCAGCGCTGGAACTTCGATATCGTTTCGATCGACGAGGTCTGCCGCAGGGCAGATATGCCTGTATCGCCGAGGCGGTTCGTGTGCCTGACATTCGACGGCGGCTACAAGGATGTGATGATTTCGGCCTATCCGGTGCTGTCGCGGCACGCCGTTCCCTTCACCGTGTACGTGCCGACCGCGTTCCCCGACGGACTTGGCGAGGCATGGTGGCTGGCGCTGGAGCAGATGATCGCGCGCGAAAATCGCATCAGCCTGATGATGGATCGGAGCGAGCGGCATTTCGATATTCGCAATATCGCCGAAAAATACCGGCTCTACGAATTTCTGACAGGCTGGATGCGCTCGCTGACGCCGCCTGAACTCACATTCGCGATCAACGATCTCTGCAAGCGATACTCGGTCGATCTTGCGGCGCTGTCGCGCGAAGCATCGATGGACTGGGACGATCTGGCAAAACTCGCTGCCGACCCTCTGGTGACGATCGGCAGCGCAACCGTGAACTATCCGGTGCTGGCGAACCTGAAGGATGCCGACGCGTTGCGCGAGATGACGATGGGGAGGGCGGTGGCGCAGGCCGCGTTCGACCGCGAGGTCAGGCATTTTGCCTATCCGTTCGGCGACCGCGACACTTTCCGCCGGCAACATGCGGCAATGGCGGCGCAAGAGGGCTTTGCCAGTGCCGCGTCGACGATGTCCGATGTCGTCGAGGCGGAGGGCCGGACCAATCTTCAGGCGCTGCCGCGCATTTCCTGGGACGGACGGCAGCAGTCGCTGCGCGCGATGCGCGTCATTCTGTCAGGCGTGATGTTTCGTACCCGACGCCCTGCGAGGGTTAAGCGTCCGGCCGCGCCATCCAGCTGATGATCGGCATCGCCGGCAGCACCCATCCGAGGCCGGCGACCACATAGAAGATGGCCTGCAGCAGGCCTGAATTTGCCAGCCAGGGCGTCTGCGCCACGGTCATCCCCATCAACGACCACACCACCACCAGCACGAGCAACGCGATGGTTCCGAAGAATTTGCGGGTGCGGATGGTCATGGCGGAAATGGCTGTTCGTTACTGGCTGGCGCCTTGCGCGCGGGGAGGGGCGGACTATAAGGGGCGCGCAAATTCATTCAAGCGCAGCTTTGATGGCCGAAACCACTGCACAACCGGTACCGGGCGCCGTCCGATGGTGGCTGATCTCGATCGCGGCGCTGATCGCGATCATGGTGCTGGTCGGCGGCGCGACCCGTCTCACCGAATCCGGGCTGTCGATCGTCGAGTGGAAACCGGTCACCGGAACCCTGCCGCCGCTCACCGAGGCGCAATGGACGCAGGCGTTCGAGGGCTACAAGACGATTCCGCAATACCGCGAACTCAATGCCGGTATGACGCTTCACGAGTTCAAGACCATCTTCTGGTGGGAATGGAGCCACCGCCTGCTCGGGCGCGTGATCGGGATGGCCTATCTGCTGCCGTTCCTCTGGTTCCTGTGGCGCGGAGTATTGGCGCCAGACCTGCGGCGGCGGCTGTGGCTGATCTTCGGCCTCGGTGCGCTGCAGGGCGCGGTCGGCTGGTGGATGGTGGCCTCGGGACTGTCGCAGCGGGTCGAGGTTTCGCAATATCGGCTTGCTACCCATCTCGTGCTCGCGCTCATCATTTTTGCGTCGATCGTCTGGACCCTGCGCCGGCTGGCGGATCGGCCGTGGCGTACGGTGCTTTTACGGCTGAAGGTCACGAGCGTGGCACTGCTGGTGTTGACCTTCGTGCAGCTTTACCTGGGCGCGCTGGTCGCTGGGCTACGGGCGGGCAGGGTCTATAATACCTGGCCGGATATTGACGGCGCATTGGTTCCGTCCGCGGAGCGCCTGTTCTTCGAAACGCCGTGGTGGCGCAATCTGTTCGACAACACGCTTACCGTACAGTTCGAACATCGGATGGTCGCCTATGTGCTGCTCGCATTGGCGATTGTGCATGCGCTTGATGCCGTCCGTTCGCGCGCCGCGCCCGCCGCGCCCGCCGTGGTGAGTGGCGCGGTCTGGCTGTTGGCGGCGATCATCGTGCAGGCGATGCTCGGCATTCTCACCTTGCTGAACGAGGTTCCTATCCTGCTTGCGCTGGCGCACCAGGCGGTTGCGATCGTGGTTCTGACGCTGGCGATTTTTCAGGCCGAGCGGTTGGCGGCGCGCCCTCGGACCATCCAGGCACATGCGAATTTCCCCGGCATCGGGACAACCGGCCAGCATCTGGAAGTGTCAAAGGTCGAGCGTAACGCGCACGCGGGCTCGCGACACGCATAGCATGAGCCGATCCTGCCGTTTTGATGTCGGCAGCACTTTGTCACGATGGAGGACGGCGCCATCGCGATAGCCGCACTCGCACGAACCGCAGATGCCCATTTCGCAAGATGACGGCATGACGAAATCATTTGCACGCAGCACGTCGAGCAGCGACTTGTCGGCAGGTACAAGAAATCTTTGACCCGTCGACGCAATCGTTGCTTCGAAAGGCTCTGGTTTGAAATTCTCGTCGACCGTCATCTGGAAAACTTCGCTGTGGACCTGATCCTCAGGCCACTCGCTGAGGGCTGACTGCACGGCATCCAGCAGCCTCTGTGGTCCGCAGACGTAGACATGCGTGCCTTCCTGGCGGGGACCGATCGTTGCGGAATCAAAACGTGATCCGTTTCTGGAAAACCAGCACTGAAGGCGCGGTCCGCAAATGTCCCTGAGTTCGGCGAGCAGCGGCGCCTCGGACGCAGATCGTGCGCAATAATGCAGGATAAAATCCTTGCCCCATCGATTCAGCGTTCGGGCCATTGACAGCAAAGGCGTAATGCCAATTCCGCCGGCGATCAGGATATACCGCTCACCCTCGGCATTCAGCGGAAGATTATTTCGCGGTGCCGAGATATGAACTTCACTGCCTCCATGCAGATTTTCGTGAGCCCAGATCGACCCCCCACGGCCGGTTGCCTCTCGCTTGATGGCAATTTCATATCTGGAGCTGTCGTCAGGGTCGCCGCACAACGAATATTGCCGCACACGGCCGTCCGGCAAGCGCAGATCCACGTGCGCGCCGGCGGCCCACTCCGGAAGAGCGGGCCGAAGCGGATGAACGAGTTGCAGGTGCAGGACATCCGACGTCGTGAGCCGCGTCTCTTCGACACGCAGCTTCATGATCAGGCGCGCGGTCATTGGTCGAGCAGCTCGATCGCGTCGCCGGGCCGAATGACGCCGCTGCGCTCGATGCCGCAGTTAAGTCCGGAGCGATTATACAACGGGAGAAATAGCGGCTTGCCCAACAGTTCTTCGAGATATTTGCAGGGAAAATTCAAGCGGCCACCCCGCAGAATGACGTCTCCGACGCGAAAACGACGTCCGACAAGATGGTTTAGCGGCACGCCGATCACCGTCAGATTGCGCCGGTGATCGCGTGGCTCGAGCATAATCGGTCCGTCCTGCAACGGAGGATCGTTGCGCGAAAGCGCATCGAGCGCCTCTTGTTCAATGAGCGTAACTTCGCGCACGTCCGGCTTCGGTGAATAGGTGCCGGTACCCTCGTAATAGCGGTCGCCAACGATGCCCCGCCCGGCAACGCATTCGGCCTGCTGCAATTCTTCCATCTCGTAGCTGGCGCTGGGCGCCACGTGGATGTGAAGCAATTTCCCCCGCCATTGTGTCGCGCCGCCAGTTCTCCTGGCGGCGAGGGAACCGGCCGGATGCTCGAATGCTTCCACCATCTTCGGGGGAGGCCGAAAGGTCGATTGGACGTTCATGGCATTATTCCTTCGTGCGCAGCGCGATCGCTTCAATTTCAACCAGCGCGTCCTTCGGCAAACGTGCAACTTCGATGGTCGAGCGCGCCGGCGGAGCATCCTTGAAGAATTCGGCGTAAATCCCGTTCATCACGGTAAAGTCGCTCATGTTCTTCAGGAATACCGTCGTCTTCACGACGCTTCCAAAAGACGCGCCGCCGGCTTCCAGAACTGCCGACAGGTTTGCGAGCGACTGCCGCGTCTGCTGCTCGATACCATCGGGAATATTTCCGGAGGTCGGATCGATGGCCAATTGCCCGGACGCAAACACGAATTGTTCCGTGCCTATTGCCTGAGAATAGGGGCCTGCGGCTGGCGCCGCCTTGTCGGTGCTGACGACGGATTTGGTATTCATGGTGTCTCCTGTTGACCGGTGAATTGAGTTTTATCCCGCAAGGAATGCTTCAGCGTTGCCGTTGGCTTCGCGGGCTCGCTGATATTCCAGGATGCGTGCGGTCTCGTTGGCAACTTGTTCGCCGAGCATTTTTCCAAGGATATGAAGGGTCGTATCGATGCAGAGCGAGACGCCGCCTCCGGTCACAACAGCACCTGTATCGACAATCGGTGCCTCGCGCACATCGATCCGCGGATACAGGTCGTGCATTCGTCCGAGCGGCGAAATCTCCGGAGGAACAACAGCCCGCTTGGTCGTAGCCGTCGTTCCGTCAAGAACCCCGCTCGCCGCCAGGATCATCGCTCCCGTACACACCGACGCAACCTTGCTCGACGTGTGGACGTGCCGGATGTAGGCAAGGGTTTCGGGAGACCGCGCTTGATCCTCCCAGCCCGGGCCGCCTGTCACGATGACGATGTCGCAGGCCGGTGCATCCTCTATTCCGAACTGCGCGACGACGTCGAGCCCGTTTGACAATCGAACGATTCCTACTTTTGGCGCGATGGTGCAGATCCCAATGTGCGGAGCTATTCGGCGTGCCATGGAAAGCACGCCGAAAGTCGCAAGATCGATCGGTTCAACACCGTCGTAGATGAATATTCCGAACAGCATATTGAACCGATCCTGCTTCAGCCGATAAGGGCTTCGTCCTTCGTTTCCCGGGCCGCAAGCGCTGCCCACAGCGTGAGGAGCGCGATACCGATCATCATGACCGAGACGCCCGCCGTTCCGCCGAAGTACCCAACGAGCGCCGTTGCAATGATCGGTGAGAAACCGCCGCCAATCGCCGCGGCAAACTGGAATCCGAACGAAGCACCGCTGTAACGCACACGCGGACCAAACAATTCGGGGAAATAGGTCGACTCCAGTCCGAACATCATGCCGTGTCCGAAGTTCATAGCGATGATGATCGCAACCGTCACCATGGCAACGCTCTTGGTCTCCAGCATCCAGAACAGGGGAAATGCGAAGGCGATCGTGAAGATGGCGCCAAGGATAAAGAAGGGGCGACGGCCGATCTTGTCCGACAGCCAGCCAAACATCGGCAAGGTGATCAGTTCGAACAGCGCCGCATACATGACGGCATCGAGCAGCAATTGCTTGGGCAGAGCCAATTTCGTCGTCGCGTAGACGACGACGAATACCGTCAGCATGTACACCCAGGACACTTCCGACAGCTTCAGGCCGACCGCAATCAGGAACGTCTTGAAGTTCTTGCTGACAGCTTCGCCCACCGGGTTCTTCGCGAATGAATCAGTGGCCTTCATCCGCTCGAAGACCGGGGTCTCCGGGACCCTGGATCGAATGAATGTGCCGAGCGCCAGCAGGACGATGCTGGCAAGGAACGGGATACGCCAGCCCCACGCCTGAAAATCGGCTTCGGGAAGTTTCGTCGCGAGCGCAAAGACCAATGTTGCGAGCACCAGCCCGATGGGAAATCCGATCTGGACGAAGCTGCCGTAGAACCCGCGTTTATCAGCCGGCGAATGCTCGATGACCATTAGCGAAGCGCCGCCCCATTCGCCACCAAGGCCTATGCCCTGGATGATGCGCAACAGAATGAGAAGGATGGGTGCAAGTACGCCGATCGATGCGTAGTTCGGAAGCAGGCCTATGCAGAACGTGCTCAGCCCCATGATGAACATGGTCAGCACGAGCATCGACTTGCGTCCGAGGCGATCGCCGAAATGACCGAACAATGCGCCGCCGAGCGGCCGCGCGAGAAAACCCACGGCATAGGTGCCGAGCGCCGCCAGTGTCCCGGCGAGCGGATCGATCGTCGGAAAGAATGCCTTGTTGAATACGAGCGCCGCCGCGGTCGCATAGATCAGGAAATCGTACCATTCGATGATGGTGCCGACGCTGCTCGCAAATACGATCGATCGCATTTTCGAGCCAGCCGTCCGCGTGTCAGACATGGTCGCTGCTATGCTCATTTCCCACTCCTGGTTAAAAGCCAGAGGAACAATTCCTCTTGAGAGGAAGCTTTTCCAACGTAGTGGATGCAAGCGGCGTGCCGGGAATTCGGGAAAAACAAGCCGGATTTTGTCGCCGGGACCGGCCCGATGATCAGTTTTGATGCTGGCAATGCTTAAAATCGGCGCATGATAGCCGTCAAAACCACGCCCGGTTCCAGGGCCGGCCGCGGCGGCTTTGGCGGAGAAGATGATCGGCTGTGGCAAGGGCGCGGCTCCCACGCCGCGCACGTCGCGGCCTGTTGCCTGACCTTATAGGGGAATAATTTCCACTAACAGTGGATTATCATCGTACCTTCGAGGTGTCGATCACCAGAAAATACTCACACTGGGTTTTGCCCAAATTCAGGAATGAGTGGTCGGCGTCTGCCTGGAAATACAGCGAATCTCCCTGGTTCAGCGTTACGCGCTGATCGCCGATCGTCACGCGCATGCGGCCGCGCAGAACGTAAATATATTCCTCAACGCCGCGGCGATGAGCCACGAAATTCCCGGTTTCGGCATCCGGTGGCAGCGTATTGAGAACCCAGTCGATACCGCGTCCCGGCAGCACCGGTGAGATACACCTGCGCAGAAAGCCGGATTCGTCGTCGCGCAAAACCGGCTGGCGCGCAGCCGGTATATGAACAATCTCGCGTTCCACCGCCGGGGCCATCAACTGCGAAAAGGTGACGCCCAACGCTTCCGCGAGCTTCGATAAAATCACGGTCGAAGGAACCGTCTCGCAGCGCTCGATTTTGGATATCATCGAACGGCTTACCCCGGACGCATCCGCGAGCATCTCGAGTGAAAAGTGGTTCTTCTTGCGAAAATGGCGGATTTCATCGGCCAAGACCGAAAGCTGGGAATTGTCGGGGGAACCGTCGGCAGCCAAACCAATAAATCCTTTGCACCTGAGGCGGCCCTTTTAGCGGATTTGCGAGCGATCGAGCAATCTGGGGGCTTTCCCTGGAAAGCGGCTGTCGTCAGGGCCGGGTCGGCGCAGCAAAGGCTGGCTCTTCCGCGCCGGTAGGCCGTCAGCACGAATGGAGCGATTCTAATCTATCGGATATCGCAGAAGTGCGCTGTTTACAGCACTTTTTCGCCCATCGGTGTATGCACTGACGAAGTTATGCGGCGCGGACTGCTTTACTCAGGTATTCCCGGCGATAATAAAACCAGCAAAACACGGGTTTGTTCATGTCGTCCGCATTCATTCAGGCCGCCGTCATCCTGCTTCGCGAGGGGCTCGAGGCCATGCTGGTGATCGCCGCGCTCGCCGGTTACCTCAGCAGGGCCGGCGCCGCCCATCGCATCCAGGCGCTCTATGGCGGCGCGCTCGCTGCGATCGGGGCCAGCATCGTCGCCGCCTGGCTGTTCGCGGTGCTGAATTCCGGCGAGCACAGCGACGTGCTCGAAGGCGTCATCATTCTCGTCGCCGCCGGCCTGATGCTTTATGTCAGCGGCTGGCTGATGGTGAAGCAGGATCCGCGCGGCTGGCAGGACTACCTGGCGCACAAAGCCGACAATGCGCTGGCGCAGGACACCGTCTGGGCCGTGGGTGCGCTCGCTTTCCTCGCGGTATTTCGGGAGGGCGCTGAAACCGTGCTGTTCATCAACGCGCTGGCCACAACCGAAGGCGGCTGGAGCGCCGGCCTGTTCGCGGGCCTCGGCGCCGCGACCGTCGGGCTCGCGATACTGTTCTATTTCATCAACCTGATCGCGCAGCGGATTCCGCTACGGCCGCTGTTCATCCTCACCTCGGCCTTCCTGTTCGCGATGGCGATCAAGTTCATCGGCGAGGCCGTGCAGGAATTCCAGGAGCAGGCAATGATCCCGGTTACGGACGCGCCGGGCAGCGCGGTCCTGACCGCAATCGGCCTGAACCCGAGCATGGAAGCCCTGTCGATCCAACTGCTGGTGATCCTGTTTGCGCTCGCGACCTATTCGGTGGTCCGGCGCAACACCCGTCTGACCCGCGAAGACAAGGCCGCGATGCGCGGGGCGAAGCCGTAGGCCTTAGAACGCGCCTAACGCTCGTTGGCCTCGTTGCGATCGAAGCGATAGCCTTCGGGAAGCGTCCAGTTGCACGTAGCCAGTCGATCGAGCGCCCAGCGACGCTGAGCTTCCCTGGTTTCGACCTCGATGACACCATCCTTGGCGGCGATGACGACCAATTCATCGCCTTCCTTGAGCCCGAATTGATCAATCAGCGCTTTGGAGAGCCGGACGGCGAGGCTGTTGCCCCACTTGGAAACCCGCATCCTGAGCCTCCATGATGTGCGGTTGTTTGCTGCATATCACATCTCGGATAGTGCCGCCATTCGGGCCAAGTTCGAAGCGAACGGACTGCTTGGCGCAACCGTTAGCAATACCCGTAGACGCCGCAGGCGTAGGGCAGGCGGTTCCAATAGCTGACATAGGGGCCGCCGTAATAGGGGCCTTGGTAGTCATAGTCGAATGCCCGGCCGTAATAGCCCGGGAGCGTCGACGAACCCGGCAACAGCGGCGTGCCGACCAGAGGCGGGATATAGGGGACCGATCCGTCCGATGGCGTGAACAGGACCTCCGGCTCCGCCTCGACATAGACCGGGCGGCGGTAGGGCCCCGGTGGCGCGATGGTGGTCCTGTACTTGTAATGCGGACGCGGAAGTCCGGGCGGCAGTTGGCTCGCGGCGCGATGAGCGCCGCGTTTGACGACCGGCCCGTCGGCGGCGGAAGCGGCGCTCCCGATGGCGATAGCTGTGGCAGTCACGAGCATCATCCAGCGCGGCATTGTCGGTCCCGAATCCAGCAAAACAGCAGGATGCCACTTTATAGCGGAGCGAGGGTTAACGGGAGGCTGGCGATTTCCGGGTAAATGGCCGACGACAACCGGATAGTTGCGACGGGCGATAGGGTCACCCACAGATGTCGTCACCGGCGAAGGCGGGTGAACCCAGTATTCCAGAGGCATCAATGATCGAACCGAAGGGCCGCGGCGTACTGGATACTCCGCTTTCGCGGAGTATGACGGCCTTTCGCGAGGTGACGGATTGCCTTCGATCGACGTCACGCGCTCAGCGCCTGCTCCAGATCGGCGATCAGATCTTCCTTGTCCTCGATGCCGACCGACAGCCGTACCACGTCGGGCGCGGCACCCGATTTGACCTTGGCGGCGTCGTCGAGCTGGCTGTGCGTGGTCGAGGCCGGATGGATCACCAGCGAACGCGTGTCGCCGACATTGGCCAGATGCGAGAACAGTTTCAGGTTCGAGACCAGATTGACGCCGGCGTCATAGCCTCCCTTGAGGCTGAAGGTGAACACCGCGCCGGCGCCCTTCGGGGCATATTTGCGCGCGAGGTTGTTGTACCTGTTGCCGGTGAGGCCGGCGTAATTCACCGATGCCACGGCGGGATGGCCTGAGAGAAACTCCGCAACCGCTTTCGCATTCTCGCAATGCTTCTGCATGCGCAGCGGCAATGTCTCGATGCCGGTGAGGATGAGGAACGCGTTAAACGGCGACAATGCCGGCCCGAGATCGCGCAGGCCCAGCACGCGGCAGGCGATGGCAAAAGCGAAATTGCCGAAGGTCTCCTGGATCTTGATGCCGTGATATTCGGGCCGCGGCTCGCTCAGCATCGGATATTTGTTGTCCTTCGACCAGTCGAAGGTACCGGCATCGACAATGATGCCGCCGAGCGAATTGCCATGGCCGCCCAGGAATTTCGTCAGCGAATGCACGACGATGTCGGCGCCATGATCGATCGGGCGGATCAGATAGGGCGTCGCCAGCGTATTGTCGACGATCAGGGGCACGCCGGCCTTGCGCGCAACGGCCGCGATCGCCTCGATGTCGGTGATGCTGCCGGCCGGGTTGGCAATCGACTCGATGAAGATCGCCTTGGTGTGCGGCGTAACCGCGCGCTCGAAGCTCTCGATGTCATCGGGGTCGGCCCAGGCGACATTCCAGCCAAAGCTCTTGAACGCGTGCGTGAACTGATTGATCGACCCGCCATAGAGCTTGCGCGCGGCGATGATCTCGTCGCCCGGCATCAGCAATTGCTGCAGCACCACGACCTGCGCGGCGTGGCCGGACGCCACCGCCAGCGCCGCGGTGCCGCCTTCCAGCGCCGCGACACGCTCTTCCAGCACCGCGTTGGTCGGATTTCCAATGCGGGTATAGATGTTGCCGAACGCCTGCAGCCCGAACAGCGATGCGGCATGATCGGCATCGTTGAACACGAATGACGTGGTTTGATAGATCGGCGTCGCCCGCGCGCCGGTGGTAGGATCGGGTTGCGCGCCGGCATGCACGGCGAGGGTCGAAAATCCCGGAAGACGATCGGTCATTCTTTGTGTCCTGCTTTGCTGATCGGAAAATGCGCGGCATGCTGATCGCGGCAGCATCCGCCGTCAAGGCGAGTTGGCAATCTATCGGACGTTCGAAATGGCCGTGCTTCCGTTGGCCGCATTGGCAAAACAATTGTTTCGCATTTGCGTCACGCAGGATCGCTCTTGTTTTTCGCGGCGCGGTCGGACGCTGCGGTCTCGCCGCCGCTGACACTCATGCGGTTCAACGATAACCGCATGCCTTGCGTCGGAATCGGCGCCCGCTTCGAACTGAGTGTTCGCGAATTGACACCCATCCATGAAATCTCCGACGACAGCCGGCCATATTCGATCTTCGGACAGCGGTTCATGACGACCTTGAGACCGGCGGCTTCCGCCTTCTCGGCAGCGGCATCGTCATGCGCGCCGAGTTGCATCCAGATCACTTTCGGCAACGGCGAGAGTTTCAGCGCCTCTTCGACCACGGGCATGATGTGGCTCGAATTGCGGAAGATGTCGATCATGTCGACGGGATGGCCGATGTCCGCCAGCGAAGCGACGAATGGCTTGCCGAGCAGGCTCTTGCCGACGTGGCCGGGATTGACCGGGATCATGTCGTAGCCGCGCTGCGCCAGGTATTTGAAGGCGAAGTAACTCGGCCGCACATTGACCGGCGAAGCCCCGACCATCGCGATCGATTTCACGCCGTTGAGGATTTCGCGGATGTAGCTGTCGGGGTAGGCGTCGTGGTTCATTACAAACGGTCCGTTAGGTCATTGCGGTCATTCCGGGGCGATGCAAAGCATCGAACCCGGAATCTCGAGATTCCGGGTCTGGTGCTCGCGCACCATCCCGGAATGACGGAGGCTGCTTCTTCGCTGCGCTCGCAATGACGGAGATTGTTTCTACCTGTCCTGCCACTTCGGCTCGCGTTTTTCGATGAAGGCGCCGATGCCTTCCTCGGCGTCGCGGGCCATCATGTTCTCTGTCATCACCTCCGCGGCATAGCGGTAGGCATCGGCCAGGCTCATTTCGGCCTGGCGATAGAACGCGGCCTTGCCGAGCTTGACGGTGTAGGCGGACTTGAGCGCGACCTTTTGCGCCAACGCGATCGCCGCATCGCGTTCGGTGCCGGCTGCGACGACGCGATTGATCAAGCCGATATCTCGCGCGGTCTCTGCGGAGATCGGCTCGCCCGTGAGCAGCATCTCCATCGCCTGCTTGCGCGGCACGTTGCGCGACAGCGCCACCATGGGCGTCGAACAAAACAGCCCGATATCGACGCCCGGCGTCGCAAAAGTCGCGGCTTGCGAGGCCACCGCTAGATCGCAGCTTGCGACCAGTTGGCATCCCGCCGCCGTGGCAACGCCTTGGACCGCGGCCACCACCGGTTTTGGCAATTGCACGACGGCCTGCATCATCGTGCTGCAGGCGGTCATGATCTCGGCGAAATAGGCGCGTCCGCCATCGGCGTCGGTGCGGCGGGCGGTGAGTTCTTTCATGTCATGGCCGGCGGAGAAGGCCCGGCCGTTGGCCGCGATCACCACCGCGCGGACGTTGTTGTCAACGTGAATGTCGTTGAGCGCGGCGTACAGTTCCGCGATCAGGCCTTCCGACAGGCTGTTGCGGGCTTCGGGCCGATTGAGCGTGAGCACGGCAATACTGCCCAGCGTCTCGCGCAGGAGGATAGGGGTTTGCGGTTCGACGGCGCGGGCGGTTTGGGCGGACATCGGAAATTCCATTAGGGCAGGCTCATCATCTTAATGTAACAAACGGCGCGAGGCGAGGGCAGGTGGAGCGACATGGCGATTGCGAAAATGAGCGTGGCGGAACTGGAAAAGTTTCTCCATGGCGAATTTCCCCAGGCCTTTGGCGGCGGCGATATCGCGATCGAAAGCGCGGACGGGGCCTCGTGCCTGCTGCGCCAGCGCTATAGCGACGGGATGCTGCGTCCCGGCGGAACGGTCTCGGGACCGACGCTGATGGCGCTGGCCGATCTCGCCATGTATGTGGTGCTGCTGTCGGCGATTGGTCCGATCGGTCTTGCGGTGACGACAAATCTCAACATCAATTTCCTCCGCAAGGGCCAGCCGGGGCAGGATGTGCTTGCAGCAGCGAAGCTGTTGAAGCTGGGCAAACGGCTTGCGGTCGGCGAAGTCAACCTGCTGTCGGGGACCTCGCCCGATCCAATTGCGCACGTGACCTCGACCTATTCCATTCCAATTCCTTAGGGTTTTTCACGGTATTATTGCACCATATTTGTAAGCTTTTGTTTTTACATGTATAATTGGCATCGACAGGCATTGACGCCGACGGTGCCATTATCTAGAAACCCGGCAGTTCGGCGCGGATGCGTCCGATGTCCCCTTTCACGGATTTCTTCACATGAAAACATTTTCGGCAAAGCCCGCCGAGGTGACGAAGAAGTGGGTGCTGATCGACGCCAAAGGTCTGGTGGTCGGCCGGCTCGCCACCTTGGTCGCGATGCGCCTTCGCGGCAAACACCTCCCGACCTATACGCCCCATGTCGATTGCGGCGACCACGTCATCATCATCAATGCGGCGCATGTGGTGCTGACCGGTCGCAAGCGCGACAACAAGGTCTATTACAATCACACCGGCTTCATCGGTGGCATCAAGGAACGTACGGCGAAGTCGATCCTCGAGGGCCGCTTCCCCGAGCGCGTCGTCGAGAAGGCGATCGAGCGCATGATCCCGCGCGGACCGCTCGGCCGGGTGCAGTTCGGTAACCTGCGGGTTTATCCCGGGCCCGAACATCCGCATGAGGCCCAGCAACCCGAAAAAGTCGATATTGCTTCGATGAATCGCAAGAACATGAGGGCCGCATAAGATGTCCGATACCATGCAGTCCCTCGACCAGTTATCGCAGTTGAAGCCGGCCGCGCCGGAAGCGCCGAAATACGTCAAGAAGATCGACAAGCAGGGCCGTGCCTATGCCACCGGCAAGCGCAAGGACGCGGTCGCGCGCGTCTGGATCAAGCCGGGTGCCGGCAAGATCATGGTCAACGCCCGCGAGGTGGAAGTCTATTTTGCGCGTCCGGTGCTGCGGATGCTGATCCAGCAGCCGCTGGTCGCGGCCGCTCGTGCGGGCCAGTATGACGTGGTCTGCACCGTGGCCGGCGGCGGTCTGTCGGGCCAGGCCGGCGCGGTGCGCCACGGCATCTCGAAGGCGCTGACCGAGTTCGAACCCGACCTGCGCGGCGTGCTGAAGAAGGGCGGGTTTCTCACCCGCGATTCCAGAACCGTCGAGCGCAAGAAGTACGGCCGTGCCAAGGCGCGCAAGTCGTTCCAGTTCTCGAAGCGCTAATTGCTTCGCTAAAATTGCCGCGAGCGCGGTTCATCAGGAATGCGAAAGGGCGCCGGTCGGCGCCCTTTTTGTTGCCGTGAAATTGCAGACGAGTTGACGCAGTTTTTCCCGAAAACTTGTGCGGGCGTAAAAACGGATTGCCAACGCGGCGACCATAAAATTCGAGATGGTGGCGGCGCCTTTTTTTTGGCGCGTTAGGTTGCATCACAATCTCCCGCGGTGGTCCATGTTCGATACTACAACGCTTTATCTCGTTGCCGCTATGGTTGCGGCAATGCTCGGAGCCATGCTGCTGTTTTTCGGCAAGCAGGAGAATATCCCCGCGTTGAAATGGTGGGGCACCGCCTATCTGCTCGGCGCGGCGTCGGTGGCGCTGTGGACGGTCGCCGGCGACACGCTTGGCGACATGCTTTCGCTGGCGCTGAATGCCGTCGGCTTCGTGGCTTGCGGCATGGTGTGGAACGCTTCGCGGGTATTTCATGGCCGCAAGCCGAACCTGCCGGGTCTGATCCTCGGCGCGATCGCCTGGATCGCAGCGGCGACATCGCTTCCGGCGGACGAATCGGCCCTGCGCGTGACGATCGGCGCCGGCATCGTCGCGGTCTATGCGGCGCTGACGGCCTCCGAATTGTGGACCGAGCGCCGCCGCACGCTGCAAAAGCGCTGGCTGGCGATCACAGTGCCGGTGTTGCACGGTTTCGTGCTGATGCTGCCGATTTTGCTCGGCGACCTCTTGCATCCGCATGGCGGCATGTTCAGCGGCAGCATCTGGGTGAAGGTGTTCTCGATCGAGCTTGTGCTCTATGCGGTCGGCACCGTGTTCGTGATCTTCATGCTGGTGTCGGAGCGCACGGTGACCGCGCACAAGACGGCGGCGTCGGTGGACCCCTTGACCGGCATGTTCAATCGCCGCGGCTTTGCGGAGGCCTGCTCGCGGGTGATCGAACGCGAAGCCAATGCCGGCCGGCCGGTAACGGTGATGATTTTCGACATTGACCATTTCAAGTCGATCAACGACCGTTTCGGTCATCCGGCAGGTGACGAGATCCTCAAATTGTTCTCGGCGGTCGTGGTCAGCAATCTGCGCCTCAGCGATCTCTCCGGGCGCATCGGCGGTGAGGAATTCGCGGCGCTGCTGCCTTGTTCGCTGGAGGAAGGCGTGGTCGCGGCAGAGCGCGTGCGCGAGGCATTCGAGAGTTCGGGCATTGTGGACGAGGTGGCCGGCCCGGTGGACACCACCGTCAGCATCGGCGTCGCCGGAGGGCCAGCAGGCACCGAACTGGAAGTGCTGCTGGCGGCCGCCGATACCGCGCTCTATCAGGCCAAGCGCAGCGGCCGCAATCGCGTCGAGGCAGCCGAGGAGTTGCCGCTGTCGCTGGAAAACTGGCGGCGTAAAACCGCCGGCGGCCATCCGCAGCAAAAGCCGGTCGTCCGCCCTGCGTAGGCGAATGCGTTGACGTGGTAACTTTTCGTTTACCATTCGGATCCATACCATCGGACATGGATACGACTCGCAACAACAGCTCCCACACCGCCCTGATGTCGCTCGAAGCCGCAGCCGTCTCGGCGCGCGGCGGCTTTGCCTGCCTGTTCTCTTCCTCGGACGAATATGAGACGGCGCTGATCAGCGAGCGCCGTGCGCAGGGCCGCTACCAGCAGCCGCGAAGCCGCTGGCCGGTCGTCATGTTCGTCGGATGTACGTTGATGCTGGTGGGTACGGTGCTGCTTGTGAGCTGAGTTGCCGTGCAACAAGTCATGCCGAGGGCGCCGCGAGGCGCCTTTTTATTTTTGGGCGGCCGGGCTACAGACGTGGGCTCTCACGGAAAGGCCGCACCCCATGATCACCGAAATCGCACAAATCGACGTCAAGCCCGGTTCCGAGAAGGACTTTGAAGCCGCGGTCGCCAAGGCCCGTCCGCTGTTCCTGCGCGCCAAGGGCGGCAAGGGATTTGAACTGCACAAATCGATCGAGAAGCCGTCACGCTACCGGCTGCTGGCAAAGTGGGAGACGCTGGAGAATCATACCGTCGATTTCAGGGGATCTGAGGACTTCACGGCATGGCGTGGCTTGGTCGGACAGTATTTCGCTGCGCCGCCCGAGGTCGAGCATACCGAGACGGTGTTGACGTCGGCAGGCTGACAACGGAAACGGCGTCGCGCTTCAGGCCGCTACCGCCTCGGGCAAGGTGTCTTCCGCCTTGAAATGATCGATCATGACTTTGGCGATCGCCATCAGCGGCAGGGCCAGCGCCAGGCCCCAGATGCCGAACACGACGCCGAGCAGGATCTGGAATGCAAATAGCGTGGCAGGCGGAATATCCAGCGCCTGGCGCTGGATGATCGGCGTCAGTATGTAGCTTTCCAGTGCGTGCACGCCGAGGAAAAGCACGAAGGCGCTGGCGGCGGCGACCCAGCCCGACGCGAGGCTCGCGAGCACCACGATCAGTCCGCCAAGGATGGCTCCGACAGTCGGAATGAACGCAAGCAGTCCGGCCTGGATGCCAAGAATGAAGGAGCTCTGGATGCCGATGATCGCCAGGCCAATCCAGGTCACCAGGAACACCGCCGCCATGGTGACGATCTGCGCAATCAGCCAGCGCTCCAGCGTGTCGCCGATGCGGTCGACGATCGCGGTCGCGCGGGCGCGATGCCGCGCCGGCGCCATGAACAACAGTCCTTTCCGATAGATGCTGGGCTGCGCCGCGAACGTCAGCCCGAGAAACAAGACGATAAAGAAGTTTCCGACCGCGCTTACGGTGCCGAGCAGGAGCTTCAGGGTCTGGCTGACGATCGCGCCTCCGCTCGAGGCAAGCGCGCCGGCACCCGGCGGCAGACTATGCGGCGTTGCCGGCACCGGTGTTGCCGCCGCCGTTGCAGGCGCGTCCGACGTCGAGGCTGCATTGCCGTAATCGAAATAGCTGGTATCGATTCCATTCTTCTCCAGGAACGCCTTGACGTTGACCAATTGCGATTTGATCGTATCGCTCAGCACTTTCGTCTGCTGTACGATGGTGGCGCCGCCGAGGAAGAGCACGCCCGACAACAGCCCCGCGAGCACCAGGCAGACGATCGTCAGCCGCAGCGCATGGGGCAGCTTGACGATGCGGCCAAGCATGCCGGTCATGGCGTTGAGCGCGACACCGAGCAGCATGCCGGAAAAAATCAGGAACAAGGTAGCTGCGAAATACCAGGTGAACAGCAGCAGCGCCGCAAACCCGACGACGCCGATGCCCCCGACCGATATCGCCCATGCCAGATCGCTACGGGCTTGAAGTCGATCGCCAGGGATTGCCACGTTGATTCCTTCGCCCGCCAGTTTTCTTGATGCACTCTTTCGCCAAATGCGCCCGGGATCAAGCGGAGAAGGCGCACCGGTCATGGCAAAGACGGCGGCGAATCGGCAGCGGCCGCTCGACCTGCTTGGCGGACCGATCACGCCGGATTGCGACAAACTGCCATGGCCGAACTGTAGCGACAGCTCCTGCGGCAACGGCGCTCGAGGCGGCGGGGACGGTCCGGTGTCGAGGCGATCGATGCCCAGGCGGTATTCACGCGAAAATAGCAAGGCAGGCCCGCGCGGGCTTGCGGGATATTGATCCGGTGCGGGCGCACGGGCATGATCGACTGGAATCGTGGCCCAACGTAGAAAATCCTTCTTGCGCCAGACTGTGACATTGGAAACCAGACGATGAGACGGCCGGTGGTCGGCGTGATCGGAAACGCCTATCGCATCGAAGATCGTTTCGCGACGCAGTTGGTCGGAGAGCGGAATCTTCGCGCGGTCGCTGAAGTCTCGGGCGCATTGCCGCTGATGTTTGCCGGCTGTCCCGAAATCACCGATATCGGCGCCTTGCTGGACACGGTCGACGGCGTGGTGCTGACCGGCGCCCGTGCCAATGTACACCCGACGCGCTTTCGCACCGAGCCGCATGAACGGCACGAACCCTACGATATCAGCCGTGATGACGTGGCGCTGGCGCTATCCGAAGCCTGCGTCGAGCGCGGCATACCGCTGTTCGGTATCTGCCGCGGCCTGCAGGAGATGAATGTCGCCTTTGGCGGTTCGCTGCATCCGGAAATCCGCGAACTGCCCGGGCGCATGAACCATCGGATGCCCCGGCTGGAGACCGGGGAAATCCATCCCGACCCCACGGTCGTGTTTGCCGACCGCCATGACGTCAATCTGCTTCCCGGCGGCGTCTTTGCCAAGCTGCTCGGTTGCGAGACCATCCGGGTCAATTCGCTGCACGGTCAGGGCATCCTGGAGCCGGGCGAACGGGTCATCATCGAGGGCATCGCGGAGGACGGCACTATCGAAGCGATCCGGATTGCGGACGCGCCGGGCTTTGCGTTGGGTGTGCAATGGCATGCGGAGTACGATCCGCAGAGCAATCCGATCAACCGCGCGCTATTCGAGGCGTTTGGCGAAGCGCTGTTGGAAAAGAAACGTCCGGCGTAACGGGCGCAGCGCGAGCAAATCGCCCCATCACGGGAGCTCGGCTGCAACACGATCTGGTCGAGCGCGAGGATGCGCCGAAGAGCCAAGCCGATCTGCTCGATCCGAAATGGCGCCGCGGTTGCAGGCACAGAGCGAAGAGCTCAAGGCGAGACGAGATATCCGATTCCAAGTTCTTCAGGGTTTGATGTCTGCCGCAAAAAGTAAAAGGCGCTCCGTTGGGAGCGCCTTTTGCATATTGGCGGCCGTCATGTCCGCGGGCAAATTCCCCGCGGGCAAATTCCCCGCGAGCCAATCACAGCGAATAATACATCTCGAACTCGACCGGATGCGGCGTCATCTCGAAGCGCTCGACTTCGGTCATCTTCAGCTCGATATAGCTGTCGATGAAGTCATCGTCGAACACGCCGCCGTTCTTGAGGAACGCGCGGTCCTTGTCGAGGTTTTCAAGCGCCTCGCGCAGCGAGCCGCATACGGTCGGGATCTGCTTCAGCTCTTCCTTCGGCAGGTCGTAGAGGTCCTTGTCCATCGCCGAGCCCGGATCGAGCTTGTTCTTGATGCCGTCGAGGCCGGCCATCAGCATGGCGGCGAAGGCGAGATAGGGGTTGGCCATCGGATCGGGGAAACGCACCTCGACGCGCTTGGCTTTCGGATTGGAGGTATAGGGAATGCGGCAGGAGGCCGAGCGGTTGCGCGCGGAGTAGGCGAGCAGCACCGGCGCTTCGTAACCCGGAACCAGGCGCTTGTAGGAGTTGGTCGACGGGTTGGTGAAGGCATTGATCGCCTTGGCATGCTTGATGATGCCGGCGATGTAGGAGAGGCAGGTCTCCGAGAGGTCGGCGTATTTGTTGCCGGCGAATACCGGCTTGCCGTCCTTCCAGATCGACTGGTGGCAGTGCATGCCCGAGCCGTTGTCGCCATAGACCGGCTTCGGCATGAAGGTCGCGGTCTTGCCGTAGATGTGCGCGACCTGATGGATGCAATATTTATAGATCTGCATCTGGTCGGCCATCAGCGTCAGGGTGTCGAACTTCATGCCAAGTTCGTGCTGGGCGGAGGCGACTTCATGATGGTGCTTCTCGACCTTGACGCCCATCTTGGCCATCGCGCCGAGCATTTCGGAGCGCATGTCCTGCACCGAATCCTGCGGCGGCACGGGAAAGTAGCCGGCCTTGGTGCGGATGCGGTGGCCGAGGTTGCCGCCCTCATATTCGGTGTCGGAGTTGATCGGCAGCTCCGAGGAGTCCAGCTTGAAGCCGGTGTTGTAAGGGGTGGTCTGGAAGCGGACGTCATCGAACACGAAGAACTCGGCTTCGGGTCCAAAGAAAATGGTGTCGCCTACGCCCATCGACTTGACCATGGCCTCCGCCTTCTTGGCCATGCCGCGCGGGTCGCGGTTGTAGGGCTCGCCGGTGGTCGGCTCCAGCACGTCGCAGGTGATGACCAGGGTGGTTTCGGCGAAGAACGGATCGATCGTCGCGGTGACGGGATCGGGCATCAGGCACATGTCGGATTCATTGATCGCCTTCCAGCCGGCGATCGACGAGCCGTCGAACATCACGCCCTCAGCGAAGGTGTCTTCTTCGATCATGCCGACGTCGAAGGTCACATGCTGCCACTTGCCGCGCGGATCGGTGAAACGCAAGTCGACGTATTTGACGTCGTTGTCCTTGATCGATTTCAGGACATCTTTGGCGGTCTTCATGAATACCCCTTTTGGCTTACAGGTCGTCGTGATCCGGCCGCGGGCAGCGACCTTGGGTATTGCTCAATACAATTGCGGGGTGCCCAATACAATATCAGAGTGTCGTGATCACGACGGCCGAAAGCCCGTTCGGAGGTGCCTTGATCAGATCAGTCTTGTTCAGATGGCATCCAGCCCGGATTCGCCGGTCCTGATACGAACGGCTTCCTCGATGTTGGACACGAAGATCTTGCCGTCGCCGATGCGCCCGGTCTGGGCCGCGCGCCTGATCGCGTCGATTGCCTTTTCGACCAGATCGTCCGAGATCACGATCTCGATTTTGACCTTGGGCAGGAAGTCCACGATGTACTCCGCGCCACGATAGAGTTCGGCGTGACCCTTCTGCCGTCCGAAACCCTTGGCTTCGGTCACGGTGATGCCTTGCAGTCCAACCTCCTGGAGCGCCTCCTTCACCTCGTCGAGCTTGAATGGCTTGATGATGGCTTCTATTTTTTTCACTGAACGCCTCCCGGGCACTTCCAAGTTTCAGACTGCAGGTTCGTTGCGCTGACGTCGCGCAGGTTGTTCGATCGTTGGTCCCAAAGATCAGCCCTGGACACCAATAAATTGCTGTTGAGCACGATCATCCAGAGCCGGCTTCCCCAAAAGCAGGGTCTATGCCAAGTTGTTAAAGCGTCTGATTTTGAAATGTTATCAGACTTGTAACAGGCAGTGGTGAGGGTTCAGGGCGGAAGCTCATGATACCGAAGCCTGCGAAATAGGCAAATAGATCAATTAAGAAGCAATCACCACGGGCTGAACTCGGCGCGGGACTGGAAATGCCTCAGCATAAGGCGCTCGTACCAGGGATTTGGCATGGAAGTTCTGACCTCAACTGAGATGGAGCGGGCCGACCGGCTTACCATCGCCGCGGGCACCCCGGGCTTCGCGCTGATGCTGAGCGCCGGTCAGGCCGTAGCGGAAGCCGCGATGGACCTCGCCGAGGAGGGGCCGATCCTGGTGGTGGCCGGTCGCGGCAACAATGGCGGCGATGGGTTCGTGGTCGCGGCGGAACTCGCGGCGCGCGGCCGCGAGGTCTCGGTCATCCTTTTGTGCGAGCGGGACGGTCTTCAAGGCGACGCGGCGCTGGCGGCGCGTGGATGGAAATATCCGGTGCTGCCTTTCAATCCACAGGCCATCGGCCATCCGGCTTTGATCATCGACGCGCTGTTTGGCGCCGGTCTCAACCGGGCGGTGAAGGGCGAGCCGCAGGACATGATCGAGGCAATCAATGCGAATAGTGCGCCGGTTCTCAGCGTCGATCTGCCGAGCGGCGTCAACGGCACCACTGGGGCGGTAATGGGCGTTGCCGTCGACGCCACCGAGACAGTCACCTTCTTCCGCCGCAAGCCGGGACATTTGTTGCTGCCGGGCCGGATTCATTGCGGCCGGGTCCGCGTCGCCGATATCGGGATCGACGCGCGCGTGCTCGACGAAATTCGTCCAAAGACCTTCGAGAACGTGCCGGAGATTTGGCGCACATCGTTTCCGGTGCCGCGGACCGACGGCCACAAATATGCCCGCGGCCACGCCGTCATCGTTTCCGGCGACCTCGCTGCGACCGGCGCGGCGCGGCTGTCGGCGCGGGGCGCGTTGCGGGCCGGCGCCGGGCTCGCCACGCTGGCATCGCCCCGGGACGCGCTGGCCGTCAATGCCTCGGCGCTGACCGCGGTGATGGTTCGCGCCATCGATACCGTGGTCGAGTTTGCCGAACTGCTGACCGACAAGCGCCTCAACGCCTGCGTGATCGGACCGGGCGCTGGCGTCGGCGAGCGCACGCGTGACTTCGTTCTCACCGCCTTGTCGGCGAAACGGCACCTGGTGCTGGATGCCGATGCGCTGACAAGCTTCGCCGACGCGCCTGATCATCTGTTCGAGGCAGTTAAGACATCGGTCGATCTTCAGGTCGTGCTGACGCCGCATGAGGGCGAATTTCCTCGGCTGTTCAGTGATATGAGCAACAAGCATCCCTTTCGCTCAAAGCTCGAACGTGTGCGAGCCGCCGCCGAGCGGTGCAGCGCCGTCGTCCTGCTCAAGGGACCTGATACGGTAGTGGCTTCGCCGGACGGGCGCGCCACCATCGCCGCCAACGCGCCGCCTTGGCTCGCTACCGCCGGCGCCGGCGACGTACTGTCGGGAATAATCGCGGGGCTGTTGGCGCAGGGCGTGCCGGCGTTCGAGGCCGCCAGCATGGGCGTCTGGATGCATGGCGAGGCCGGGCGCGAGGCGGGGCCTGGCCTGATCGCGGAAGATCTGCCGGAGGTGCTGCCCGCGGTGTTCCGGCGGCTCTACGATGAGTTCGGTATCGAGTATTAAAGTACTTTTATGCCAAGCAGATAACGGCGGACGTGAAGAAGGTGCATCAGGCAAGACCCGGTATGCCTCCCTTCCTCACTCTACGCTATACCACCGCACCAGGCGCGGTGCCGCCCAGTCGGCTGCCACCGATTCCAGTAGCCAGCGGCCGGCGTGTTCGGCGGCGAAGGCAATCCGTTGGGTCTGTCCGGGTTCGATCGCCAGCGTATCCAGCCAGAACGGCTTCCAGCCGTCGTCGAGCCGGTCGAGCAATCGGAAATGGTGGCCGTGGAGGTGGAACACGGTTGCCATGTTCGCGCGGTTGGTCAGGGCCAACACGACGACCCGGCCGGTCCTGGCGCGGAACGCAGGCGGGGCGGTGGCGGCAAATTTCACCGGCGGCACCCAGTCGGTCTGAGCGCCGCCGAGTGCCAGATCGACTCGCGAGGCGTTCTTGAGGTCGAGCTGGGCCGGCAGGCCGTTGGAGGGCAGCGGTGGTGCGGGCGGGAGTGGCGTGGCGCGAATCGCGGGCTCGCTTGAGGTCACCAGCCGGGCGATCGGACGGGCCTCCTTGCCGTCATGCAGGAGAATCGCTGACGTCGAGCCTGGCCCAGCCGTGGCGTCAATGAAGGCGTCGGCGCGGGCTCCCGGCGCCAGCACGATGGCTCCGTTTCGAGCCAGGAATGGTTCTGCCGGCTGGCTGTCCAATGCCATGACGCGCACGTCGTGATTTTCTATTTTGATAGCAATGACATTGCGTTGGAAGCCGTTGATCAGGCGAAGTCTCAGGCGTTCATTGGCGCGGACCGTAATATCCGGCGAGGTCCGGCCATTGATCGTATAGACCGCCGCGGTGTCCTTGGGATCGGTGCCGGGCGCAATCGCCGTCCCATCGGTGCGAAGCCGCCAGTCTTCGATCAGCAGTACCTCGTCGCGGTCCACGGCAACGGTCTCCGTCTCCTGGACGACCAGCGCCCGAACCGGCGACGGCCGGGCCTGAGCATCGCCCAGCAGGCGGAGGTCGCACAACAAGGTCCCGGCATAGCGCAATGGAGTCGCAAAGGTTTCCTTGCTGCCCGGTGCTAGCGGCATTCGGGCCACCAGGGGTTCCACGGCCGGGGCGCCGCCGATCCCGTGCCAGCTCAGTACGGCTGGTACCGGGAGCTCGTTGCCGAGTGCGATTTCAAGCGTGTCCCCGCGCTTGAAGCGCGTGCCGGGTGCTGGCGTTGGCGTCAGCAGAGACCATATCGGAGTTTCCGGCCCTCCCTGGCGCAGGGCGACCACGCCCGCCTTGGCTTGCAGGGAGAGGGCGGGGCGCCCTTGAGCGGCGGCGATCGACGGCATGGCCGGACTGAGGACCGTGGCGCCCAATCCGGCTAGTAGCTCGCGTCGGTCCAGTGGAAAAATCCGATCTGCCATGCCGTCGCATGCGGACCATTTTCCGGTGCCTGTGTCCAGTTGCGGCAGGTTGGCCTGGGGCGGCTCAAAGGGGCCATTTTTTTGCTGCGAACCGGTGGGCCCATGTTATAAGCCCGCCGCAACGATCACCTTTATGATCTCGATACTGACATCAAGATCATAAACGTGATCGATTCCATTAACTTGGAGCATGATTGGCCGCCCGAAAACCGCGTCGCACTTTTCGGCAATCATGTTCGGGCATTGCGGCCGGAGATGATGCTGTTCACGCGGGCGTGGCGGAACTGGTAGACGCGCTGGATTTAGGTTCCAGTGACGAAAGTTGTGGGGGTTCGAGTCCCTCCGCCCGCACCAAGCGCTTTCACTGGAGGACCTGTTCCTGAAAAGGATGTGGGTTCGCCGAACCACTGGCGCAGGCTGCAAGGCCATGTGCCGACCAGATTGACAATGTCCGGCCGTTAGGCCGGACGAAAGCGGAAGAAGATTGACGCCATGCAGGTCACCGAAACCCTCAACGAGGGATTGAAGCACGAATTCCAGATCAGCGTTCCCGCATCGGATCTCGATGCCAAGGCGGATGCCCGTCTGGTGGACCTCAAGGACAAGGTTCGTCTCAACGGCTTCCGTCCCGGCAAGGTGCCGGTGAGCCACTTGAAGAAGGTGTATGGCCGCTCGGTCATGGCCGAGACCATCGACGAAACCATCCGCGACACCAACTCGCAGATCTTCACGGAGCGCGGTTTTCGTCTCGCGACCGAGCCAAAGATCACGATGCCGACGGAGAAGAACGAGGTCGAGGACATCCTGACCGGAAAGTCCGATCTCACCTACACGGTGGCCATCGAGGTCGTGCCCCCAATCGTGCTGGCTGATTTCAAGAGCTTTACCGTCGAGAAGCCGGTCGTCGAAGTGACCGATGCCGACGTCGACGAGGCCATCAAGCGCATTGCCGACCAGAACCGGCCCTATGCCGCGAAGGACGAGGGCGCCAAGGCCGAGACCGGCGACCGCGTCACGATTTCCTTCAAGGGCACCATCGACGGCACGCCGTTCGATGGCGGCACCGCAGAGGGCATCCAGGTCGTGATCGGTGCCGGGCAGTTCATTCCGGGCTTCGAAGAGCAGTTGATCGGGATGGCGGTCGGCGAGACGCGTAATCTGAAGGTTTCATTCCCCAAGAACTATGCCAGCGAGAAGCTCGCCGGCCAGCCCGCGGAGTTCGAAACCACGGCGACCTTGATCGAGGCGCCGCAGGAAACCACGATCGATGACGAATTCGCCAAGACGCTCGGCCTGGAATCGCTCGACAAGCTGAAGGAAGCCGCACGCGAGCGGCTGGTGGCGGAATTCGCCGGCGCCACCCGTCAGCGCGTCAAGCGCACGCTGCTGGACCGGCTCGACGAAGCCCATCGCTTCGAAGCGCCGCCCTCGCTGGTCGAAGAAGAATTCAGCCTGATGTGGAATTCGATCAAGGCCGAGATGGAATCCGGCGGCAAGACCTTTGCCGATGAGGACACCACTGAAGAAGCCGCCAAGGAAGAGTATCACAAGATCGCCGATCGCAGGGTGCGGCTTGGTCTCGTGCTGTCCGAGATCGGCGAGAAGAACAAGATCACGGTGACCGAGGATGAGGTCAGCCGCGCGGTGATCGAGCGCGCCCGCCAGATGCCGGGACGCGAGAAGGAAATCTGGGACTACTATCGCAACAATGCCAATGCGCTCGCCCAGCTTCGTGCACCGATCTACGAGGACAAGGTCGTCGATTTTATCCTGGAACTCGCCAACGTGACCGAAAAGAAGGTCACGCGCGAGGAGCTCTATAAGGACGACGAGGCGGAAAAGAGCGCCGCCTGAGTTCGGCAGGCCCGCGTTAGGTCTTGCGTTAAGGATGAACGGCAAAAGGGGCATGGCGGTGGTATCCGCCGCTATGCGACCTCAGGCGAATCAGCTTCAACTGCCGCCGTTAAGCCCGAAATGGCCCCGGTCTTGTTACCGGGGAATTGACCCATATCTGTGAGCCTGTCTTTTAAGTCCTGCATCACGGGACGTTCGTCCGCGCCGGCAAATTCCAGCCAGCTACCCTGCTAGCTCTCTTGCCGATGGATGTCCGCCAACCGTCTGCCAACCTTGGGTGCCTTCATGCGCGATCCCGTTGAAACCTACATGAACCTCGTGCCGATGGTGGTTGAGCAAACCAACCGCGGCGAACGCGCCTACGACATTTTTTCGCGCCTCTTGAAAGAACGCATCATCTTCGTGACCGGACCGGTCGAGGACGGCATGTCGACGTTGACGGTTGCGCAGCTTCTGTTTCTCGAAGCCGAGAATCCGAAGAAGGAAATTTCGATGTACATCAACTCGCCCGGCGGCGTGGTGACATCGGGCCTTGCGATCTATGACACGATGCAGTTCATCCGTCCGCCGGTATCGACGCTGTGCACCGGGCAGGCGGCATCGATGGGTTCGCTGCTGCTGGCCGCCGGCCACAAGGACATGCGATTCTCGCTGCCGAATTCGCGCATCATGGTGCACCAGCCCTCGGGTGGGTTCCAGGGCCAGGCCACCGACATTATGTTGCACGCGCAGGAAATCCTGAACCTGAAGAAGCGGCTCAACGAAATCTACGTAAAGCACACCGGCCAGACCTACAAAGCAATCGAGGACGCGCTGGAACGCGACAAATTCCTCACCGCAGAAATGGCTCGCGACTTTGGTATCGTCGACAAGGTGATCGACAAGCGCCAGGAAGAGCCGGCCACGACGAAAACCGCCTGAACCCCGTAAATCCACGGATCGCAGACGCCCTATCTGGGTTAACGACCTTCGTTGGCGGGACAGTTGCGGCTGTCCGCGGGACAGATATGCTTCTTTATGGGCAGGAAGTTCCGCTTTCGTGCTGGTCGGCAGCGTGGCAATCCAGCAACGGCGGGCCGATTTTGGCAGGTTCTGCTCGTGTCAGCGGCGCAAATCACGGTATTGTCACGGCTGGCGGAGGTCGGGTCGATTAGCGAATTCTTGATAGTCGGGTGCGACCATGGTTGGCTATGTCGGATAGGCTATGATGGCGAGGGATTCGATAAAGCCACGATTCGCGTGGCATCTGGAACGTAGGGTCTTTTTTGGTACGGATTTTGCTCTATCTACAACTCAATGCCGGTTAGGTGCCGGAATGGGGCGATCGAGCGGACGGGATCGAACGGCGGACGGAGATAGGAATGAGTAAGGTCGGCACGAGCGACTCCAAGAACACGCTATATTGCTCGTTCTGCGGCAAGAGCCAGCACGAAGTGCGCAAACTGATCGCGGGTCCCACCGTTTTCATCTGCGATGAATGCGTCGAACTGTGCATGGACATCATCCGCGAGGAAAACAAATCCTCCCTGGTGAAGTCGCGCGACGGTATCCCGACGCCGAAGGAAATTTGCAAGGTCCTCGACGACTACGTGATCGGCCAGAGCCACGCCAAGAAGGTGCTCTCGGTCGCCGTGCACAATCACTACAAGCGCCTCAATCACCAGACCAAGCACAACGACGTCGAGTTGGCGAAGTCGAACATCCTGCTGATCGGTCCGACCGGCTCGGGCAAGACGCTGTTGGCGCAGACGCTGGCGCGGATTCTCGACGTGCCGTTCACGATGGCGGATGCGACGACGTTGACCGAGGCCGGCTATGTCGGCGAGGACGTCGAGAACATCATCCTGAAGCTGCTGCAGTCGGCCGACTACAATGTCGAGCGCGCGCAGCGCGGCATTGTCTACATCGACGAAATCGACAAGATCAGCCGCAAATCGGACAACCCGTCGATCACCCGGGACGTCTCGGGCGAGGGTGTGCAGCAAGCGCTGTTGAAGATCATGGAAGGCACGGTTGCGTCGGTGCCCCCGCAGGGAGGCCGCAAGCATCCGCAGCAGGAGTTCCTGCAGGTCGACACCACCAACATCCTCTTCATCTGCGGCGGCGCATTCTCGGGTCTGGAGAAGATCATCTCCGCGCGCGGGCGCTCGACGTCCATCGGCTTCGCAGCGCAAGTGCTGGCGCCGGAAGATCGCCGTACCGGTGAAATCTTCCGCCATGTCGAGCCGGAGGATCTGCTCAAATACGGTCTGATCCCGGAGTTCGTGGGCCGGTTGCCGGTAGTCGCCACGCTCGAGGATCTCGACGAAGCTTCGCTGAAGAAGATCCTGACCGATCCGAAGAATGCGCTGGTGAAGCAGTATCAGCGCTTGTTCGAGATGGAGAACATCGAGTTGACGTTCGCCGACGAAGCGCTTGGCGCGGTCGCCCGCAAGGCGATCGAGCGCAAGACCGGTGCGCGTGGCCTGCGTTCGATCCTCGAAAGCATCCTGCTAGAGACCATGTTCGATCTTCCAGGCCTTGAAGGCGTCGAAGAGGTCGTGATCTCGCGCGAGGTGGTCGAAGGGACCGCTCGTCCGCTCTACATCTACGCCGATCGTTCCGACCGCGCCGTCGAGAGCAGTGCCAGCGCCTGATGGCGCTACGCAGCCAGCGCGGATCTCGTATCCAGAAGAGACGGCCGCCGGGCTTTCGGCGGCCGCGGCTGTGTAGTCATTTATCCACGCTCAGCCCCAATTGGCGGGCTTTTCTCAATGACTTGACACCCCCATGGCCGATAGCCACCTAATGCTATCGGCGATCAAAATTTACGCTAAGATTCGCCGCAACGATCCGGAGCAGGCGGCCCTGACGAGGCTGTACGATTCCGGAATTTCGAGGCACCTTGTGGTGGTTGCGCAAATGGGCGGACTGCGTGCAAGGGGGCACAACAAAAGGAAAAGGCCATGACTACTCCAAAACCCCGGCCATCTATCGTTCACGGTGTCAGCCACTCCTATCCGGTGCTGCCGCTGCGTGACATCGTCGTCTTCCCGCACATGATCGTGCCGCTGTTCGTCGGCCGGGAGAAATCCATCCGCGCGCTCGAGGAAGTCATGAAGAATGACGCCTTGATCATGCTCGCGACGCAGAAGAATGCGTCGGATGACGATCCGAGTCCGGAGTCGATTTACGAGACCGGCACGCTCGCCAGCGTATTGCAGTTGCTCAAATTGCCTGACGGCACCGTGAAGGTACTGGTGGAAGGCCTTGAGCGCGCACGCGTGCAGAAATATTCCGATCGGGCCGACTATTACGAAGCCAGCGCGATCGCGCTCGCGGATACCGACGCCACTTCCGTCGAGGCGGAAGCGCTGGCGCGTTCGGTCGTGTCCGATTTCGAAAGCTATGTGAAGCTGAACAAGAAGATCTCCGCCGAAGTCGTCGGCGTGGTTCAGGCGATCACGGACTTCGCCAAGCTCGGCGATACTGTCGCCTCGCATCTCGCCGTCAAGATCGCCGATCGCCAGGGCATCCTGGAGACGCTGTCGGTCACCGCGCGCCTGGAGAAGGTGCTGGGGCTGATGGAGAGCGAGATCTCGGTGCTGCAGGTCGAGAAGCGCATCCGCTCGCGCGTCAAGCGCCAGATGGAGAAGACCCAGCGCGAATATTATCTCAACGAGCAGATGAAGGCGATCCAGAAGGAACTCGGCGACGACGAAGGCCGTGACGAACTGGCCGATCTGGAAGAGAAGATCGCCAAGACCAAGCTCTCCAAGGAAGCCCGCGAGAAGGCGCAGCATGAATTGAAGAAGCTGCGCCAGATGTCGCCGATGTCCGCGGAAGCGACCGTCGTGCGCAACTATCTCGACTGGCTGCTGTCGATCCCGTGGAACAAGAAGTCCAAGGTCAAGAAGGATCTGGTCGCGGCCCAGGAAGTGCTGGACAGCGATCACTACGGGCTGGAGAAGGTCAAGGACCGTATCGTCGAGTATCTCGCGGTGCAGTCGCGCGCCAACAAGCTGACCGGTCCGATCCTGTGCCTGGTCGGCCCTCCCGGCGTCGGCAAGACCTCGCTCGGCAAGTCGATCGCGAAAGCGACCGGCCGTGAGTTCGTGCGCGTGTCGCTCGGCGGCGTGCGGGACGAGGCCGAGATCCGCGGTCACCGCCGCACCTATATCGGCTCGATGCCCGGCAAGATCATCCAGTCGATGCGCAAGGCGAAGACCTCGAATCCGCTGTTTCTGCTGGATGAGATCGACAAGATGGGCGCCGACTTCCGCGGCGATCCGTCATCGGCGCTGCTTGAGGTCCTGGACCCCGAGCAGAACTCGACCTTCAACGATCACTATCTCGAGGTCGATTACGATCTGTCCAACGTGATGTTCATCACGACCGCGAATACGCTGAATATTCCGGGCCCGCTGATGGACCGCATGGAGATCATCCGGATCGCCGGCTATACTGAAAACGAGAAGGTCGAGATCGCGCGCAAGCATCTGATCCCGACTGCGATCTCCAAGCATGGCCTGGATTCCAAGGAATGGTCGATCGACGACGACGCATTGTTGCTGATGATCCGCCGCTACACCCGCGAAGCGGGCGTGCGGAACCTGGAGCGTGAGCTGTCGACACTCGCCCGCAAGGCGGTGAAGGAACTGATGATTTCCAAGAAGAAGTCGGTGAAGGTCACCGAGAAGTCGCTCGAGGAGTTCCTCGGCGTGCCGAAGTACCGGTACGGCGAGATCGAGACCGATGACCAGGTCGGCATTGTCACCGGCCTCGCATGGACCGATGTCGGCGGCGAGTTGCTCACCATCGAAGGCGTCATGATGCCCGGCAAGGGCAAGATGACGGTCACGGGGAATCTGCGCGACGTGATGAAGGAATCGATTTCGGCGGCGGCGTCCTACGTCCGTTCGCGCGCGGTCGGCTTCGGCATCGAGCCGCCGCTGTTCGACAGGCGCGACATCCACGTCCACGTGCCGGAGGGGGCGACCCCGAAGGACGGTCCGTCGGCGGGCGTCGCGATGGCGACTGCGATCGTGTCGATCATGACAGGCATCCCGATCCGGCATGATGTCGCCATGACCGGCGAGATCACGCTGCGAGGGCGGGTGTTGCCGATCGGCGGCTTGAAGGAGAAGCTGCTGGCGGCGGCGCGCGGCGGCATCAAGACGGTGCTGATCCCCGAGGATAACGCCAAGGATCTCACGGAGATTTCCGATGCGATCAAGGGCGGCATGCAGATCATCCCGGTGGCCCGGCTCGACGATGTCATCTCCAGGGCCCTCGTACGGCCGCCGGTGCCGATCGTCTGGGAAGAGGATACCAAGGTGCCGGTCAAGCCCGACGCATCAGACGAGGCGGCGAGCGGCCTGACGGCGCACTGAACGTTCGAATATGACAGAGAGCGGCGTCCTGATCGGGGCGCCGCTTTTTTATGGGGGGTAGGCACGGCTTGCGCCGAGGGGCGCGGCAGAGCTAAACAGGGGGCGAGGGCGGCTAGCTCAGCTGGTTAGAGCATCTCGTTTACACCGAGAGGGTCGGGAGTTCGAATCTCTCGCCGCCTACCACTTTCCTCACAAATAAATATCATCAGTGCAAAGAACCCGTGCGACCGCCGCGTCGGCCGGCGGGCGCAAGAGTGGAGCAGCCGGCGGCTTCACTTGCGAAATCGCCGGTGACTGATGCGATGCTGGACGATGGGCTGGATAGTCTCGAGACGAGAGGCTGAGGGCCTGTACCCCGGGTTCGCCCGGACACCGGGATTAACCAAGTCTTAGCGCTCTCGATGCCAGATCATCGCGGGGCTCTCAAGAACATCAAGGGGCGAGGGTTCCTCCCATGCTCAAAGACAGCACTTATGCGGCCTGGTTCAAGACCCCGCTGGGTCAAGGTACCGGCATTGTCCATGTCGCGGACGGGAAAATCTGGGGTCGCGATAGCATCACGACCTACAGCGGCTCTTGCCAGGTCGACGGAGATCGATTCACGGCGATCGTATCGATCAAAAGGCACACCGAAGGACATCCAACCCTCTTCGGCACCGATGACCTTACGCTTCGGATCGAGGGAACGGCCACCGGTAACATCGCCAGTTATGTAGGGACGGCAGAGCAGGTGCCGGGCGTGCTCCTCGAGGGAACGCTCATTCTCAGCGAACGGCAAGCGGCTGTGCCGGAGGCGAACAGGGCGATGCCAAAATTCGACCTTGCCAGATTACCGAAACTGCCGAAGCGCTCGCGCTGATTAATTGCGCGTCTGCCGGCCGCTTTCGGGCGCAGCGAACGCGCCATTCCCGACATCCTTTTTCCACCTGTCAATTTCGGGCGCCCGTGGTCCGTTCGCATGTGTAGCAGCCGATCGGGTTCCCGCTCGTGGACGGTCGGTGATTAGCGGGGATAACCTGTGGATGGCCTACCGCTCGCCCTTCAATTTCGTAGCCGGGCGCTCAGGGTGAGCGGCGGCGATCAAGTGTGAGCTGGGATATGTTCGTGCGCCCACGCGATTTGGCGGACCGGATATCAGGTGCGCGGCAGCCGGAAACTTTCACCTTGCCGGTCGGCGCGGCGCGCCAGAAGGCCCGCGAGATCATCCGGCAATTTCCGCGCGGTGGCTATATGCCCATCGTCGAGAACTGGCGGCAGCTTCCCGATGGTCAGATCGAACTTACGGTTCGACACGTTCCGACCACGGACTAAACGACAACGGTCCAAGCAAGCGACAACTGCTTCAACATCCGCGCGCCGCGAAGCCGGCGATCGTTGCTGAAATCAGACTCCACCCGGCGCGACGTAGCAGTAGACGTAATCGGCCTTGCTCAGGAAGATGACGCCGTGCCCGGTCGGATTCGATTGATCGTATTTCAGCTTGTGGTTGGGAACGACAATCCTGGTGCCGACATCGATATGTTTGCGGCGTAGCGGTTCATCGGGTCGAGGGTCGGTGATGATGGCGATGTATTTGTCGCCATCGACTTCAAACGAATCGGCCCAATACGCGTCAGCTTCGCCGCAACAGGAGGCGGCAGGATTATCGGGCTGCATCAGCGACTGATACCATTCCCGGATCTTTGGATCGACCGATTCCCATTGCCCGAAATCACGGGCACTCGCTACGCTCATCAAGCAACCAAACGCTGCACCAAGGACGAAGCGTTTCATGCCGCACTCCCAAGTTCTCCAGCCAGATTATTCAAAGCAATGTTCGTGCCGCGAATCATCGCTGGTGTGGTAGGTTCCGTCAAAAGATCGACGCGATTGCGGCGGCTGTTTTGAATACGCACGATTTCGGTACGGTTCCGGATCGCGACGCGTCATTGCCGCATTCTGCCGAGCCCGCGCTTCAACTCCTGTTGGCATCGCGACGAACCCGGTGATATTGAGATAGTGTACCGGGAGCACTCACATGAGAGTTCTGCACACCGTTGTGATGGTCATGTTACTGGCCGCGCCGGCTTATGCCCAAAACGCCGTCCCCAGATATGGCGAGACCGACAAGCAAAAGTCTCCTCAGCAACTCGAGAGCGAACGAGAAGCCGAAAGGGCCTACAAGAGATCGCTCGGCAACATTCCTGAACAGAAGGCTTCCGATCCGTGGGGCGCCGTGCGTAGCGAAAGCGCGCCGAAAGCCGTTGCGAAGGATCCACCGGCCAAGCGGGCCAAAGCCGGCACGGCGAACTAGACGATCGATTCCAAGAAAGTTGTCATATGGGTGGGATTCATCGGTCGTTTCGAGCTCCTATATAGCGGTGGAGGGGCTTTGTGACGAAGGA
>LNAP01000410.1_pt1 | contig 48356 bp, 43 predicted proteins | sample 602601 | NCBI WGS metagenome assembly LNAP01 (sample SAMN02440304, study PRJNA202911) | soil metagenome | biome: Subtropical and temperate rainforests or woodlands; isolation source: soil samples (1 kg each in a 20% v/v slurry with milli Q water) were... ...
TGATGCGAGACAAGAAACCCTATCTGAACGCCAAGCCAACATAACAGTTGCCGGCTCTGCGGAGCAGCGTGAAGAACGCTGCACCGCGTCCGGGACACGGGATCAATCGCGAGTTCGTCATTGCGAGGAGCGCTCGCGACGAAGCAATCTAGCTTTCTTTGCCGCGCGATGGATTGCTTCGCTGCGCTCGCAATGACGGCGTTTTCATAGACATGCCTTCGCGTTCTCGCGGCACGATTTGCCCGAGTTGTGCTGAAATCGTTTGCCCCTCGAAAGAGAGAGAGGGCGCAGGGAATGCCGGGTGCACGCTGCACCCAGCGGTCTCGTGTGCAATAGTGCGAAAAGGGACGCACACGAGCATACAGGGGCAGCGGAGGCAGTCCGGCATTCCCTGCGCGATGGCTTTACGGCTTATGCCACGCTCTCCTTGGCGACGAATTCGTCTTGTCACCATCGCTGGCGGATTGACGGTTGTGCGAGACCCGGTCGGGCCCACAAAACCTCCGCCGGCTTGACACCAGCAACGGGTGCCAGGACCACATGGTTTTGCCGTACGTAGCAGCGCCGGTCGTCCGCGCGCCGCGATCGCTCACAAGCCTGAAGCCCGCCCTGCGATCACATCCACGCGCCCGACGCTGCCGCGTCCACCGCATCCCATCCCAACGTTCGTGACGATGGCCAACGCCCCTCTGGCGGAACGGGATGGCGGAATCAATAAAACTGTTTCTACCAAACGGCGAAGCGAAATCTTTTTGCGAAGGGGGCTGGACAGAGATTTCGCAAGACAGCCTGTCGGGCAAATCAGTTGACCTGTTGCCCATGTCACGGGTCTACTCTGTCATCGATGCAGCTGGTCAGGATGCCCTTCATCTCGCACAGCTGCGCAAGATAAAAACCACAGGCCGCCCCATGAAATTCTTCTCCTTCTGGCGATCGCTCGCAAGTTTCCGTGTCCGCATCGCGCTCAACCTCAAGGGTCTTCCGGTCGACGTCACCTTCGTCGATCTCGATGCCGACGCGCATCACACCGATGCCTATCGCAGCGTCAATCCGCAGATGGCATTGCCGTCGCTGGTTTTGGATGACGGCACCACGCTGTTCCAGTCGCTCGCCATCATCGAATATCTCGACGAGACGCATCCCGAGCCGCCATTGCTGCCGGCGGATGCGTGCGGCCGGGCACGGGTGCGCGGTCTCGCGCTGATCGTCGCCTGCGAAGGCCATCCGCTGCTGGTGCCGCGGGTGCGGCGTTATCTCGATCATGAACTGAATTTGCAGGAGACGCAGCAGGCGGCCTGGCGGCGACACTGGACCGTCGAGACACTGGCCGCGCTCGAAGGACATCTGGCCGCCGACAAGGCCACCGGCCGCTTCTGCCATGGCGACACGCCGACGCTCGCCGACATCTGCATGGTCGGCCATGTCAGCGTCGCGGTCACGCAGCAGATCGATCTGAAACCCTATCCGACCGTGAAGCGCATCTTCGAGACCGCCATGGCGCTGCCGGCATTTGCAAACGCGCATCCGCTGGCGCAGCCGGATACGCCGGAAGCCATGCGGATGAAGAAGTGATCGCCGGGCGATTCTCTCTTTCCCTCTCCCTTTATGCGTGGCTTCGCGAAGCGAAGACGGTCTCCCACAAGGGGAGAAGGAAAGAACGTAGCGCTGCCGTCAATCCCCGCTCGGTGGACTCAACGGCTGCACGATTTCCTGAAACACCGGCAGCGCTTCGCAGCGCGCGGCGTGCGCCGTCAGCGCCGGATAGCGCGCAGCGCCGAGCAGCGCGGGATGCGCTTCGCCGGTAAAACGCAGCGCACAGGCGACCATGATGTCGGCATGTCCAATGCGCTCGCCGAACCAATACGGCGACGCGACCGCGGCACGCTCCTTTTCCAGCACATCGAGCACGCCGCCGATCTGGGCTTCGCAGCGCTCGACCCAGAGCTTGAGCTGGTCCTTCCGCAGCACGCGCTCGTAGACCAGGCTCACCGCCTTGTCGCCAAGCCCGCTTCCCAGCGCGCAGATTTTCAGCGCGCGGCGCCGCTCCGGCCCGCGCTCGGCGATCATCGCCTTTTCCGGCCCGACCAGCTCATCAAGACAATCCAGGATCGCCGTGCTCTCGATCAGCGCCTCGTCGCCGCCATCGAGCACCAGCGTCGGCACCCGCCGCAACGGATTGAACGGCGCGATCCTGTCGGCATCGCCGAACGTCGACCACGGCCGGTGCGCGAACGGCAGCCCATACAGCCGCAGCGCGATCGCGACGCGACGGACGAAGGGGGAGTCGTATTGGCCGATCAGGATCATGGGGTTCACTCGTCATTGCCGGGCTGACCCGGCAATCCATCTTCTTCGTGACGATTGTTACGAAGATGGATGTCCGGATCAAGTCCGGGCTTGACGCCAGGAGGACTACCCCTCCCCCTCGTCGCTCGCCAGCAGTCCCTTCACCGCCCTTGCCCATCCGGCCAGCTTCCGCTCCCGTGTCGCCTGGCTCATCGCCGGCTTGAAGCGATGTTCCAGCCGCCAGTTGTCGGCGAATTTTGACGGCTCGGGATAGACGCCCGCGGCGAGGCCGGCGAGATAGGCGGCGCCCAGCGCGGTGGTTTCCTGGATCATCGGGCGGTCGACGGGCGCATCGAGCAGGTCGGCGAGGCGCTGCATGGTCCAGTCCGACGCCGTCATGCCGCCGTCGACGCGGAGCACGATGTTGGCGGCCTTGGCTTCCGGCCAGTCCGCGCGCATCGCGGCCCACAAGTCAAAGGTCTGGTAGCAGACACTTTCCAGCGCGGCGTGCGCAAGTTCGGCGGGGCCGGTGTTGCGGGTCAGGCCGAACAGCGCGCCGCGCACGCGCGGATTCCAGTAGGGTGCCCCCAGGCCGACGAAGGCCGGCACCAGATAGACGCTCTGCATGGAATCGGATTTGTCGGCGAGCGGGCCGGTCTCGCTGGCCTGCCTGATGATGCCGAGGCCGTCGCGCAGCCATTGCACCGCGGAGCCCGCGACGAAGATCGAGCCTTCCAGCGCATAGGTGCGCTGTCCCTTGAGCTGATACGCAATCGTCGTCAGCAGCTTGTTCTTCGAGGCGACCGGCGTGGTGCCGGTGTTGAGCAGCGCAAAGCAGCCGGTGCCGTAGGTCGACTTGATCATGCCGGGCGAGAAGCAGGCCTGGCCGATGGTGGCGGCCTGCTGGTCGCCGGCAATGCCCGAGATCATGATGCTGCCGCCGAACAGCTCGGGCACACTGTCGCCGAAATGGTGCGAGGAATCCTTCACCTCGGGCAGCATCGAGCGCGGCACGCGCAGGATTTTCAGCAGCTCCTCGTCCCATTCGCCGGTGTGGATGTTGAACATCAGGGTGCGCGAGGCGTTGGTGGCGTCGGTGGCGTGCACGCGGCCGGCGGTCAGCCGCCACAATAGATAAGAATCGACGGTGCCGAACATCAGCTCGCCGCGCACCGCGCGCTCGCGCGCGCCGGGGACGGAATCCAGGATCCATGCGACTTTCGTTCCGGAGAAATAGGGATCGATGATGAGACCGGTTTTCGCCGTTATCGCCGGCTCATGGCCTTCAGCCTTGAGCTTCGCGCAGATATCGGCGGTGCGGCGGTCCTGCCAGACGATGGCGCGGTGCACGGCCTGCCCGGTGGCGCGGTCCCACACCACGGTGGTCTCGCGCTGGTTGGTGATGCCGATCGCGGCGATGTCCTTTGCCTTCAGGCCCGCCTTCTCCAGCGCCTCGCGGCAGGTCGTGACGGTCGAGGTCCAGATATCCTCAGGCTCGTGCTCGACCCAGCCCGACGCGGGAAAATGCTGCGGAAATTCAGCTTGCGCGGTCGCGACGATGGAAATGTCCGATCGAAACACGATGGCGCGCGAGGATGTGGTGCCCTGATCGATGGCCAGCACATAGGACATGATGGTTTTGCTCTCGTTTTCCTTGGCGTTGCTTCCCGGGTGTTTGGTTGGGCCAAGGCAAGCGGATTGGGGAGAGAAGGTCAATATCCATCGTCGTCCCTGCGAACGCAGGGACCCATAACCACCGGCCTCGGTTTTGCGAACAGCGTTGGACACCTCGCTTCAACCGAGAGCACAACGCGGTATGGATCCCGGCTCAAGGCCGGGACGACGGAAGAAAGCTACACCGCCGCCGTGGTCACGCCGCCATCGACGACGATGGTCTGGCCGGTCATGAAGGTGGAGGCATCGGAGGCGAGATAGGCGACGGCGCCGGCGATCTCGTCGGGCTCGCCGATGCGGCGCAGGGGCGTGGTGGCGCAGCGGCGCTTCAGGCGATCTTCGTCTTCCCACAGCGCGCGGGCGAAATCGGTCTTGACGAGGCCGGGCGCGACGCAATTGACGCGCACGCCTTTCGGGCCCCATTCACCGGCGAGGCTTCTGCACAATGCAAAATCCGCCGCCTTGGAAATCCCATAGGCGCCGATCACCGTCGACCCGCGCAAGCCGCCGATCGAGGAGACGATCACCACCGAACCGTTGCCGCGCTCCGCCATTTGCGGGATCGCCAGCGCGCACAGCCAGATGTTGCTCTTGACGTTACTGCCCATGATCTTGTCGAAGGCTTCGTCCTTGATGTCCAGCAGCGGACCGTAATAGGGGTTCACCGCGGCGTTGCAGACGAGGATGTCGATCTTGCCGTAATGCAAGATCGTGCCCTTGATCAGCACGTCGACCTCGTCGCGCCGGGAGATGTTGCAGGGGATGACGTGGGCGTCGCCGCCGGCCTCCCTGATGCCTTCGGCCACTTCCTGGCAGGCGTCGACTTTGCGGCTGGAGATCACCACGCTGGCTCCGAGCTTTGCCAGCAATTCGGCCGAGGAACGGCCGATGCCGCGGCTGGAGCCGGTGATGACGGCGACCTTGCCGGTGAGATCGAAGGGCGTGTTTTTCAAAATTTCCTCCTAATTCGCCCACTCCTCGTCATTGCGAGGAGCACTTGCGACGAAGCAATCCACACTTGCTTTGCCGCACCATGGATTGCTTCGCTTCGCTCGCAATGACGGGAGCCGCTCGTCATTCCGGGATGATCCGAAGGACCAGACCTCAGATGTGCAATTGCACATCGGGGGAATCTCGGGATTCCGGGTTCGATGCTTCGCATCGCCCCGGAATGACGGGTAGGGTTACACCAGCCCGCCGCCTTCGCTGACGCGGCGGAGGTGATAGTCGGTATCGCCAAACGTGTTCTCGATCATGGTCAGCCGCTTGAAGTAATGGCCGATCTTCGCCTCCTGGGTCATGCCGATGCCGCCATGGAGCTGGATCGACTGCTGGCCGACGAATTTTGCGGATTTGCCGACCTGCACTTTCGCCGCAGCGACCGCGGTGGCCCGCTCTTTCGCGTTGTCGAAATCGGCGGCCATGGTCGCGAACATCGACATGCTGCGGGCCTGTTCGAGCGCCACGAACATGTCGGCGGCACGGTGCTGCAGGGTCTGGAAGCTGCCGATCGGCACGCCGAACTGTTTTCGCGTCTTGAGATATTCGATCGTGGTCTTGAGCGATTCATCCATCGCGCCGACGGCTTCCGCACACATCGCGGTGCGGGCATCGTCGACCACGCGCTCGATCAGCGGCAGACCGTTCTCGGGATCGCCGATCGCGGCATCGGCGCCGACCTCGACGCCGGTCAAGGTGATGTCGGCGGCGTGCAGGCCGTCCTGGGTCGGATAGCCCTTTTTCGCAGTGCCCCTGGCGTTGCCGGGCACCAGGAACACGCCGACACCGCCGGCATCGCGCTGGCCGCCCTTGGTGCGCGCGGTCACGACCAGCGTGTCGGCGGTCTCGCCGTTGAGCACCACGAATTTCTCGCCGTCGATCACCCAGCCGTCGCCCTTCTTCTTGGCCGAGGTCGAGATGTCGCCGAGATCGTAGCGCGAATTCTTCTCGAGCTGCGCGAACGCAAAGGTCTTGCTGCCGTCGATGATGCCGGGGATATGCGCGGCTTTCTGCGCGGCCGAACCGCCATGGCGCAGGAAGCCGCCGCCGATCACCACCGTTGCGAGATACGGCTCCAGCATCAGCGCCTTGCCGAGCGCCTCCATCACGATCATGGTCTCGACCGCGCCGGCGCCGAAGCCGCCATCGTCTTCCGAGAACGGCAGCCCGAGCAGGCCCTGTTCGGCGAGCTTGCTCCAGACGGTTTTGCTCCAGCCGCCCTGCTCCGCCATGTACTTCTTGCGCGCGTCGAAGTCGTAGGAATCGTTCAACAGCCCGTCGACGCTTTCCTTGAGAAGCCGCTGCTCCTCGGACAGATCAAAATCCATGTTTTTTCCTTGACTACAAGTCGTCACTAAAATTGTCGCCATCGCGAGGCGCCGGCTTTCTTAACCTCTCTCCGCCTGCGGGGAGAGGTCGGATCGCCCTTGCGATCCGGGTGAGGGGGTACCGCACTCACCGTCGTCTCCAGTGCTCGCGGATAGAGCCCCTCACCCCAACCCTCTCCCCGCGAAGAGCGGGGCGAGGGAGAAGAAATCACAACCCCAGCACCGCCTTGGTGATGATGTTGCGCTGGATCTCGTTGGAGCCGCCGTAGATCGAAACCTTGCGGTTGTTGAAATAGCTCGGCGCGATCTGGGCGGTCCAGTCCATCTGTTCGTTGCTGCCGTCATCGCCATGCTCGTCATAGGGCGCGGCGAACGGGCCGATCACTTCCATCAGGAGTTCGGTGGTGGTCTGCTGGATTTCCGAGCCCTTGATCTTGAGCACCGAGGAGGCCGGATTGGGCTTGCCCTTGCCGTGCTTGTTCTCGTCGGCGACGACGCGAAGCTGGGTCAATTCCAGCGCCTTCAGTTCGATCTCGACTGCGGCAAGCTTCTCGCGAAAGCCCTGGTCCTGGATGATCGGCTTGCCGCCGGATTCCACCTGCGAGGCCAGCTCGCGGATCCGACGCAGCCGCTCCTTGGACACGCCGACGCGGGCGATGCCGGTGCGCTCGTTACCGAGCAGGAATTTGGCGTAGTCCCAGCCCTTGTTCTCCTCGCCGATCAGGTTCTCGACGGGAACCTCGACGTCGTCGAAAAACACTTCGTTGACCTCATGGCCGCCGTCGATGGTCTGGATCGGGCGCACCGTGACGCCTTTCGACTTCATGCTGAACACGATGAAGGAGATACCCATCTGCTTCTTCGCGTTGGAATCGGTGCGGCACAGGCAGAAGATCATGTCGGCGTGCTGCGCCAGCGTGGTCCAGGTCTTCTGGCCGTTGATGATGTACTTGTCGCCCTTGCGTTCGGCCTTGGTCTTGAGCGACGCGAGGTCGGAGCCGGAGCCGGGCTCCGAAAAGCCCTGGCACCACCAGTCGTCGACATTGGCGATGCGCGGCAGATATTTCTTCTTCTGCTCCTCGTTGCCGAAGGTGTAGATGACCGGACCGACCATGCTGACGCCGAAGGCCAGCGGCGCCGGCGCCGGCGCCATCTGCAGTTCCTCGTTGAAGATGTAATGCTGCACCGAACTCCAGCCGGTGCCGCCATATTCCTTCGGCCAGTGCGAGACGCCCCAGCCCTTCTTGTTCAGGATGCGCCACCAGGTGATCATCTCGTCCTTGCTGAGATGACGGCCTTCCTGCAGTTTCTGCCGCGTCGCGGGCGGTACGTTATCCCGGAAGAACGCCCGCACTTCGTCGCGAAACGCCACTTCTTCCTTGCTGAAGCTGAGATCCATCGGATCCTCCTGTGAGAAATTAGATTGGAACACGTATCGGCAACGGAGGTCTGCCCCCTCTCCCATGGGGAGAGGGTTGGGGTGAGGGGGTACGGTCTAACGATAGGCCGTAACCCCTCACCCGGATCGCTACGCGATCCGACCTCTCCCCATGGGAGAGGTGAAACCGTGCCAGCGGCGCGCCCATCACACAGGACCTCCCGATGCGAGCTGTGGTTCCTTGGATTGCGCGGGCTGCAGGTTGCGCAATTCGTGGCGCGAGAGTTTGCCGACGGGAGTGCGCGGCAGTTCGTCGACGAAATCGAGCGCCGCGGGAATTTCGTGCTTGCCGAGCTTGCCGGCGAGGAACGCCTTCAGCTCTTCCAGCGTGAACGGGTTGGCGCCGGCGCGCAGTTTCACGAAAGCCTTGGCCGCCTCACCGCGGTAATCATCCGGTATGCCGATCACGATCACTTCCTGCACCGCGGGATGCTCGTAGATCGCCTGCTCGATCATCTGCGGATAGACGTTGAAGCCGCCGGAGATGATCATGTCCTTCTTGCGGTCGACCAGATAGAAATAGCCGTCGGCGTCGACATAGCCGATATCGCCGGTCAGGAAACGGTCGCCGACAAAGGCTTCCGCGGTTTCCTGCGGCCGGTTCCAGTAGCCTTTGGTCACGTTCGGCCCGCGGATCCGGATTTCGCCGACTTCGCCCGGCGGCAACACGTGCGTGGGATCGCCGAGCGCGACGACATCCATCTCGATGCCCGGCAGCATCAGCCCGATCGAGCCCGGCTTTTCCGGTCCCTCCTTGGGATGGCCGGTGCCGGGCGAGCAGGTCTCGGTCATGCCCCAGCCGCTCTTGAGCTTCATGCCGACCTTGCGCTCGAAAATCCTGGCGACCTCGACCGGCAGCGGCGCGCCGCCCGATCCGCAACTGACCAGCGACGAGAGGTCGCGGCTTTCCAGATCGGGCAGGCTCGCGATCGCGATCCACATCGTGGGCACGCCGGGAAACACGGTGGCGCGCTTGACCTCGATGTCGCGCATCACGGCCTCGACATCGAAGCGCTGGTGCAGCGAGATCAAATGGCCAAGCCTGAGACAGCTCAGCAATACCACCGTCAGCGCATAGATGTGGAACAGCGGCAGCACGCAGATCACGCGCTCGATCGCATTACGCTCGGCACGCGCCTTGGCGCCCCAGACATCGTAGATCGACACCGCCGAGGTCAGATTGCCATGGCTGAGCATGGCACCCTTCGGCAAACCGGTGGTACCGCCGGTATATTGCAGCAAGGCCACATCGTCGGAGGAGATCGATGGCCATTGCGCCGGCTTCGCCGCGCCATCGACGAACTGCCGGAAGGTAATGATCGCGGGATGGTCCGGCAGCGGCACCTGCGGCGTGCCGGCCTTGCCCCAATGGTCGTCCTCGCACACGATCAGGCGATCGAGCAGGCCCTTGTCGAGAAATTTCAGCGCCGTCGGCAACAGCGCCGCGAGATTGCTGGTGACGAGGACCCGCGCGCCGCTATCACTCAATTTGTGCGACAGCGCACGTTCGCCGTCGAGAGGGCTGAGATGGACGATGCGGGCGCCGGCCTTCAGCGCGCCGAAGAAATTTATCGGATGATCCGGCGAATTGCCGAGGAACAGCGCCACCGAGGTGTTCTTGCCGTAGCCGGCGCGCAGGAAGGCCGAGGCCGCGGTCTCGACCAGGGCGTCGAGCTCGACGAAGCTGATCGGGCGGTCACGGAATTCGATCGCCGGCCGCGCGCCGAAATCGGCCGCTGCCCTCGCCAGCAGGTCGGGCAGCGTGCCGCGGGCGATCGGATCGTCCCAATGGACGCCTTCGGGATAGAACTGTTCGCCGGGGTGCATTCGTTGGCGTCTCAGGGTTCGGTGTGCCCCCTCTCCCGTGGGGAGAGGGTTGGGGTGAGGGGGTACGGTCTATCGATATGCCTTGACCCCTCACCCGGATTTCTCGCTAAGCGAGAAATCCGACCTCTCCCGACGGGAGAGGTAAGATAGAGCGCGGGACAAGGCATCATTTCCAATTGCATCAAGCCGCCTTCGCCGACTGCGCCAGCGACGCGAAGGTCTTGCCTTCGGCGGCGAGGCGCTTGAGCAGCGGGGCCGGCTCCAGCGAGGGATCGTTGGTCTCCTTGGCATAATAGGACAGCCGGTCCGCGATGTGCTTCAGGCCGACCTGGTCGGCATAGAACATCGGGCCGCCGCGATAGATCGGCCAGCCGTAGCCATAAAGCCAGATCACGTCGATGTCGCTCGGCCGCGCCGCGATCTTCTCTTCGAGGATTCGCGCGCCCTCGTTGATCATCGGATACATCATGCGTTCGAGGATCTCGTCGTCGCTGACGACGCGCTTCTTGCGGCCGAGGCGCTGCAGCGTCTCGTCGATCAGCTTCTCGACTTCGGGATCGGGCAGCGCCGCGCGCGATCCCGCTTCGTACTTGTAGTAGCCCTTGCCGGTCTTCTGGCCGAAGCGGCCGGCCTCGCACAAAGCGTCCGCAATCTCCGACTTGATGCCGCGGTCCTTGCGCGAGCGCCAGCCGATATCGAGGCCGGCCAGATCGCCCATCGCGAACGGCCCCATCGGCATGCCGAACTTGGTCACGACCGCGTCGACCTGCTGCGGCAATGCACCTTCGAACAGCAGCTTCTCCGACTGCTTGCCGCGCTGCGCCAGCATGCGGTTGCCGACGAAGCCGTCGCAGACGCCGACCACGGCCGGCACCTTTGCGATCTTGCGCGCGACCGCGACCGCGGTGGTCAGTGCGTCCGGCGCGGTCTTGTCGGCGCGCACGATCTCGCACAGCTTCATCACATTGGCCGGCGAGAAGAAGTGCATGCCGAGCACGTCCTGCGGCCGCTTTGTCACCTTCGCGATCTCGTCGATGTTCAGATAGGAGGTGTTGCTGGCAAGGACCGCGCCGGGCTTGGCGTATTTGTCCAGGGCCTCGAACACTTCCTTCTTGATCGCCATGGTCTCGAACACGGCTTCGATCACCAGGTCAGCATCCTTGACGTTCTCCAGGCCGACCTTGCCGTTGATCAGGCCCATGCGCTTGGCGGGCGCATCCGCCGGAATGCCGCCGCGCGCGGCGGTGGCCTCATAGTTCTTCTGCATCACGCCCATGCCGCGCTTGAGCTGCTCCTCCCCGGTCTCGATCAAGGTCACGGGAATACCGGCATTGGCGAACGACATCGCGATGCCGCCGCCCATGGTGCCGGCGCCGATGATGGCGACCCGCTCGACATTGCGCGGCTTTGTTCCCTCGGGCACGCCGGCGATCTTGGCGGCTTCGCGCTCGGAGAAGAAGGCGTAACGCTGCGCCTTGGATTGATCGCTGGCGACCAGCTTGAGGAAGCCTTCACGTTCCTTCTTCAGCCCTTCGTCGAACGGCAAATCGATTGCCGCACCAACCGCGTCGGCGGCGGCAAACGGGGCTTCCAGCCCGCGCGCCTTCTTGGTGAGTGCCGCGACCGCATTGGTGAAGATCGAGCGGTCGGCTTTAGCGGCTGCGAGCTTGGAGTCGTCATCGCGCAGCTTGCGCAACGGGCGCTTCTCCGTCAGCACCTTGCGGGCGAAGGCCTCACCGCCGGCGGCAGGACCTTCGACGATTTCCTCGATCAGGCCGTTCTTGAGCGCATCGCTCGCGCTGATCGGATCGCCGCCGACGATCATCTTGACCGCGAGTTCCGGACCGACCGCGCGCGGCAGGCGTTGCGTGCCGCCGGCGCCCGGCAGCAGACCGAGTTTTACCTCCGGCAGGCCGAGCTTTGCCTCCTTGGTTGCAACGCGGAAGTGGCATGCCAGCGCGACCTCGAGGCCGCCGCCGAGCGCGGTGCCGTGAATGGCGGCGACGATCGGCTTCGGCGAGTTCTCCATCTCGGTCAGCACCTCGTTCAGGCCGGGCGGCTTCGGCGGCTTGCCGAATTCGGTGATGTCGGCGCCGGCGATGAAGGTACGACCGGCGCAGGTCAGCACGATTGCCTTTATTTCGGGATCGGCGATCGCGCTCTTCATGCACTCCAGGATACCGCCGCGGACGGCGGCACTCAGCGCGTTCACAGGAGGATTGTTAACCGTGACGATGCCAATGACGTCATGACGCTCGAGCTTGACCACTTCGTTCACGAGACTCTCCCTGGTGCGTGTTCTTGCGGATACGTGTTCTTGAATGGCTCTAACCTGATGGCTCTAACTTGCGCTAAGCAGCTACCTTCGGTCTATTTCGCACTGCGGAATTTAATTCCACATCTTGACACGGAGGGTTATTTTGAAGCACGTCCCTTGTCAACGAGGTCCGCACAGCAAGAGGCCATGAAGCGTCCAGGCAAGAAAGTGGCGACCGATCGCAGCTTCGTCGTCGCGCTTGCCCGCGGTCTTGACGTATTGCGCGCATTCCGTCCCCATGACGGGCTTCTTGGCAATCAAGAGATCGCGGCCCGTACCAACTTGCCAAAGCCGACCGTTTCGCGGCTGACTTATACTCTGACCAAGCTCGGCTATCTTACACAGGTACCGCGGTTCGAGAAGTATCAGTTGACGCCCTCGGCCATGGCGCTCGGCTATGCCGCCCTTGCCAATCTCGGCGTCCGGCATCTGTCCGAGCCGTTCCGCGAGGAAGTCATGCGCGCGACCGGCGGTGCGGTCGCTGTCGGCGGCCGCGACCGTCTCAGCATGATCTATTTCGGTCAAAGCCGTAACGGTCTCACGTTAGGCGTTCAACTCGACGTCGGTTCGCGAATTCCGATAGCCACCACCGCGATGGGGCGGGCCTACATATGGTCGCTGCCCAGCGACGAGCGTGCCACATTATTGCGCGAACTGCGCGAGCACTATGGCAGCCGCTGGCCCAGGATACGCGAAGGTATCGAACGTGCCGGCGAAACGGTGGAGCGGCATGGCTTTGCGATGTCGGCAGGCGAATGGCAGAACGATGTGCACGCGGTCGGCGTCGCATTGAAGCTCAACGACGGAACCGGTCCTTACGCGTTCAACTGCGGTGCGCCCGCATTCCGCTTCACGGAAGATCGCTTGCGCACCGATATTGGACCTCGTCTCGTGGCGATGGTAAGGAACATCGAAGCGGCCTTGGGTGGCGCAGTGCCGCAAATAAAAAAAGAAGACAAGAAATTCAAAGCAGGAGGGAAAGTTGCACGTGTGGTTGAGGGGATCAGATAGCCTTCATCATCGCGGCCGGCGAGCAAGTCCGCACGGTCGTTTCCGCCCAACGAACGTTGTGGGCGAGACCAGATGACGCAGGCACAGTTCGCGCAGGGACAAGCCAGTTCGGCCGCGCCCCTGCTCGCGGTTCGCGACGTCAGCGTCGTGTTCGGCGGCATCATCGCGTTGAACGGCCTGTCCTTCGACATGCACAAGGGCCAGATCCTCGGCCTGATCGGACCGAACGGCGCCGGCAAGACGACGCTCTTCAATTGCCTCTCCAGGCTCTACCAGCCGAGTTCCGGCGATATCCTGATGGAAGGCTCGAGCATCCTGACGCGCCCGCCGCACCGGATCGCCGAGATCGGCATCGGCCGCACCTTCCAGAACGTGGCGTTGTTTCCCAATCTCTCCGTGCTCGACAATGTGCGGGTCGGCACGCATGCCCGCTCCTCCAGCGACATCATCTCGGACTCGCTGAGGCTCGCCTGGGTCCGCCGCGGCGAGGCCGAGACCAACAAAAAGGTCCATGAGATCCTCGCTTACCTGAATCTCGAAGACGTCGCCCACACCGTGGTTTCCGGCCTGCCGTTCGGCACCCAGAAGCGCGTCGAACTGGCGCGCGCGCTCGCCGCCGATCCCAAGATCCTGCTGCTGGACGAACCGGCCGGGGGTCTGAACCACGAAGAAGTCTACGTGCTTGGCGATCTGATCAAGCGCATTCGCTCCGAACGCCACATGACAGTGCTGCTGGTCGAGCATCACATGGGCCTCGTGATGTCGATCGCCGATCACGTCGTCGCCCTCAATTTCGGCCGCAAGCTTGCCGAGGGAACTCCGGCCGCGGTGCAGTCCGACCCCGATGTCATCAAGGCCTATCTGGGGAGCAAGGACCAATGACCACGATGCTCAACGTCAGGGATCTGCGGGCCTATTACGGCCAGGTCCAGGCGCTTCACGGCCTCACCTTCTCGCTCAACGAAGGCTCGCTCACCACGCTGCTCGGCGCCAACGGCGCCGGCAAGACCACCACCCTCCGCGCGATCTGCAGCATGGTGCGATCGACCGGTGCGATCGAGTTCGAGGGCAAGCCGCTCTCCGGCCGCTCCACCGAGAATGTCGTGCGCCTCGGCATTGCCCATGTGCCGCAGGGCCGCGGCACCTTCACCACCATGACGGTGGAAGAGAACCTGCATCTCGGTGCGATCACCCGCAACGACAAGGCCGGCGTGGTCGCCGACATCGAGCGGATGTATGCGCACTTCCCGGTGCTGAAGGAGCGCCATACCCAGCAGGCCGGCACGCTTTCCGGCGGCGAGCAGCAGATGCTCGCGGTCGCCCGCGCGCTGATGCTGCGTCCGCGGCTGATGCTGTTGGACGAGCCGTCGTTCGGCCTGGCGCCGCTGATCGTGCGCGACCTGTTCAAGATCCTCGGCAAGATCAACCGCGAGGACAAGGTCACCATCCTGGTGGTGGAGCAGAACGCCCAGCTCGCGCTGGAACTCGCCGACCAAGCCTATGTGATCGAGACCGGACGGATTGTGATGTCGGGAAATGCCAAAGACATCGCTAACAATGAAGACGTCCGTAAATCCTATTTGGGTTACTGAGGGAGCTGGGACAATGGAGCTTTTCACCAACCAAGTCCTGGCTGGCATCGCCACCGGCGCGATCTACGCCTGCATGGCGCTCGCCGTGGTCATGATCTACCAGGCGATCGATCACCTCAATTTCGCCCAGGGCGAAATGGCGATGTTTTCGACCTTTGTTTCCTGGCAGATGATGCAGTGGGGCGTGCCCTATTGGGGAGCCTTCGTGCTCACGCTGATATTCTCCTTCGCCGGCGGCGTCCTGATCGAACGGCTGTTGTTCAAGCCGCTTGCCAAGGCGCCCATCCTGACCAACGTCGCCGGCTTCATCGCGCTGTTTGCGATCATCAACAGCGTTGCCGGCCTGATCTGGGATTTTACCATCAAGCAGTATCCGACACCGTTCGGCTCTTCGCCGTTTCTCGGCAGCCAGCTGATCTCGACCCATCAGGCCGGCATGATCGGCGTCACGGTGCTGCTGCTGGTGCTGCTCTACTTCTTCTTTCAGTACACGCGGGTGGGCCTCGCAATGCGGGCGGCCGCCTCGGTACCTGAATCGGCGCGGCTGGTCGGCATCAACACCTCATGGATGATTGCGCTCGGCTGGGGCATGGCGGCTGCGATCGGCTCGATCGCCGGCATGCTGATCGCCCCTGTCGTGTTCCTGGAACCGAACATGATGGGCGGCGTGCTGATCTACGGATTCGCCGCGGCCGTGCTCGGCGGCCTGACCTCCCCGCTCGGCGCAGTGGTCGGCGGCTTCCTGGTCGGTGTCTTCGAAAACCTGGCTGGAACCTACATCCCGGGCGTCGGCAACGAATTGAAGCTGCCGATCGCGCTGGCACTGATCATCACCGTCCTGGTCGTCAAACCGGCTGGCCTGTTTGGCCGTCCCATCGTGAAGCGAGTTTGATCATGAGCGCAATTGACGAAGTCGCAACCGAAGCCCCGGCCGTCGAGGCTGTTCCCAAGCGGGCGATGACGCTCGGCTACGGCACCTCGCTGGTGGTGCTGGCATTGCTGGTGATCGCGCCGGTGTTCGTGAAGAACTTCATCATCTTCCAGCTCACGATGTTGCTGGTCTATGGGCTCGCGGTTCTGGCGCTCAACATCCTGACCGGCGGCAGCGGCCAGTTCTCGCTGGGCCAGAGCGCGTTCTACGCGGTCGGCGCCTACACCTCGGCGATCCTGATGGAACATGCGGGCATGAACTACGCCCTGACCTTGCCGATCGCCGGCATCATCTGCTTCGGCTTTGGATTCCTGTTCGGCCAGCCCGCATTGCGTTTGAGCGGGGTCTATCTGGCACTGGCAACCTTTGCGCTGGCCACCGCCATGCCGCAGCTCCTGAAACTCGGATATTTCGAGCACTGGACCGGCGGCGTGCAGGGCCTAGTGGTGACCAAGCCCGATGCGCCGTTCGGCCTGCCGATGTCGCAGGACATGTGGCTGTATTACTTCACGCTCGCGATCACGATCGGGATCTATGTCGCCTCGGTCAATCTCCTGAAGTCGCGCTCCGGCCGCGCCTTCATGGCGATCCGCGATAACGAGATCGCGGCATCCGCGATGGGCATCGACGTCGCGCTGTACAAGACACTGGCGTTCGGCGTCTCAGCCGGCATCACCGGCGTTGCCGGCGGACTGGGCGCGATCGCGGTGCAATTCGTGGCACCCGACAGCTACACCATCGTGCTCGCGATCTCGCTGTTTCTCGGCATGGTGGTCGGCGGCGTCGGCTGGCTGCCCGGATCGATCGTCGGAAGCGCCTTCATCATCTTCGTGCCGAATATCGCGGAAGGAATCTCGAAGGGACTCTCGGGCGCCGTGTTCGGCGTCCTGCTGTTCCTCGTCATCTTCCTGGTGCCGCATGGCGCCAGGCAAGTCGCCATCGTTGCTCAGCAATGGCTCGGAAAACTCAGGAAGAACTGATCAACAAGTTCGTCAACCCAGGAGAAATTATGCTTTCTAAACAAAAATTACGTATCGCCGCGTTTTCGACGGCGGTCATTGCTTTCGTTGCCATGAGCGGCAGCGCACTTGCCCAGAAGAAGTACGATACCGGCGCGAGCGATACCGAGATCAAGCTCGGCAACATCATGCCCTATAGCGGCCCCGCCTCGGCCTATGGCGTGATCGGCAAGATCGAAGACGCTTATTTCAAGATGATCAACGAGCAAGGCGGCGTCAACGGCCGCAAGATCAACTTCGTCAGCTATGACGACGGTTACAGCCCGCCGAAGGCCGTCGAGCAGGCGCGCAAGCTGGTCGAGAGCGATGAAGTCCTGTTCCTTTTCGGTCCGCTTGGCACGCCCTCAAACACGGCCATTCAGAAATATCTGAACGCCAAGAAGGTGCCGCAGCTTTTCGTCGCGACCGGCGCCACCAAATTCGGCGAGCACAAGGAATTTCCCTGGACCATGGGATGGCAGCCGCCCTACCAGAGCGAAGGCCGCATCTACGCGAAGTATCTGCTGAAAGAGAAACCCGATGCCAAGATCGCGGTGATGTACCAGAACGACGATTTCGGCAAGGACCTGCTGAAGGGCCTCAAGGACGGTCTCGGCGAAAAGGCCTCGATGATCGTGGCCGAGGAAAGCTACGAGGTTTCCGAGCCGACCATCGATTCCCATATCGTCAAGCTGAAGTCGACCGGCGCCGACGTCTATTTCAGCATCACCACGCCGAAATTCGCGGCCCAGAGCATCAAGAAGGTCGCCGAACTCGGCTGGAAACCGATCTACTTCCAGAGCAATGTCGGCGCCTCCGTCGGCTCAGTGCTGCAACCCGCGGGGTTTGAAAATGCGCAAGGCATTCTCTCCGCAGCCTATGCCAAGGATGGAGCCGACTCGCAGTGGGACAATGACGAGGGCATGAAGAAGTTCTATGCGTTCCTCGCCAAATACGCGCCGGAAGCCAACAAGGCGGACGGTTCGGTCGTGTTCGGTTACGGCCAGGCCCAAACCATGGTGCAGGTATTGAAGCAGGCCGGCGATAATCTGACCCGCGAGAACATTATGAAGCAGGCTGCGAGCCTGAAGGATTTTGCACCCGACACGTTGCTGCCGGGCGTGAAGATCAACACCAGCGCGACCGACTTCTATCCGATCGAGCAGCTTCAGATGATGCGCTTCAAAGGTGACAAGTGGGACCTGTTCGGGCCCGTCATCAGCGGCGAAGTCGGCGGCTGAACTTCGATCATCGCGGGTCCCGCGCGGACCCGCCGGCCTGATTTAAGGCCTCCTGCGACCTCGTCGCAGGAGGCCTTTTTCTTGATGGGGCCGCTCAGAAGGTATTGAATGCCGTAAGGGGCCGAAAAGCGCCTCAATCAAAAAAACAAAACACATTCAACCGACCTCAGGGAGAAACTCAAATGCCAGCCATTCGATCGCGATTGGGGGCCCTTTCGGCCGCCGTCGCCCTGCTTGCCGTATCCAGCAGCGGCGCGCTCGCGCAAAAGAAATACGACACCGGCGCCACCGATACCGAGATCAAGATCGGCAACATCATGCCTTACAGCGGACCCGCCTCCGCCTACGGCGTCATCGGCAAGACGGAAGAAGCCTACTTCCGTAAGGTCAATGCCGAGGGCGGCATCAACGGCCGCAAGATCAACTTCATCAGCTACGACGACGCCTACAGCCCGCCGAAGACGGTCGAGCAAGCCCGCAAGCTGGTGGAGAGCGACGAGGTTTTGCTCATCTTCAATTCGCTGGGCACGCCGCCGAATACCGCGATCCAGAAATACATGAACGCCAAGAAGGTGCCGCAACTGTTCGTGGCCACCGGCGCCACCAAGTGGAACGATCCCAGGGAATTCCCCTGGACCATGGGCTGGCAGCCCAACTATCAGAGCGAAACGCAGATCTATGCAAAGTACATTTTGAAGACCAATCCGAACGCCAGGATCGCCGTGCTGTTCCAGAACGACGACTACGGCAAGGATTACCTTAAAGGCTTGAAGGACGGTCTCGGCTCCAAGGCCGCGTCGATGATCATCGCGGAGGAAAGCTACGAGACTTCCGAGCCGACCATCGACTCCCACATCGTCAAGCTCAAATCGACCAATGCCGATGTGTTCATCAATATCACCACGCCGAAATTCGCCGCGCAGGCGATCAAGAAAAGCGCTGAGATCGGCTGGAAGCCGCTTCACTTCCTCAACAACGTCTCGGGCTCGATCGGCAGCGTGATCAAGCCAGCCGGCGTTGACAACGCGCAGGGCATCATCTCGTCGGCCTACCTCAAGGATCCCACCGACGCCCAGTGGAAGAACGACGCGGGAATGAAGGCCTGGAACGAATTCCTGGACAAATATTTCCCGGAAGCCAATCGCTCGGATGCGGCGGTGATGTATGGCTACACCGTTGCCCAGACGCTGGTCCATGTCCTGAAGCAGTGCGGCGACAACCTCACGCGCGAAAACATCATGAAACAGGCTGCGAGCATCAAGAATCTCGAGCTCGGCGGCCTGCTGCCCGGCGTCAAGGTTAACACCAGCGCCAGCGACTTCGCTCCGCTTTCGCAGTTGCAGCTCATGAGGCTCAAGGGCGAAAGCTGGGAGCGGTTCGGCGAAATCCTTAATGCGGACGTCGGCGGCTGATACAGCGCTCCGACTGACTACTAAAGAAGCAGCCTCCCGCGCCCTGCGCGGGGGGCTTTTTGTTGACGGTTCCGGCAAGATGGTACGTAATGCGCAAAGTCACGAAGAGCTTCGAACAAGAAGCCATAACGCATGCAATCTGCATCACAAGAAAAGGGAGAAGTTAATGCCTGCTATCACGAGGAGAGTTGCGATTGTTTCGGCGGCCACGTTCGCAGTGCTCGCCGCATCCGCCAGTGGCGCACTCGCGCAGAAGAAATACGATACCGGCGCCACCGATACCGAAATCAAGATCGGCAACATCATGCCCTATAGCGGTCCGGCCTCCGCCTATGGCGTGATCGGCAAGACCGAGGCCGCCTACTTCAAGAAGATCAACGATGCCGGCGGCATCAACGGCCGCAAGATCAACTTCATCAGCTATGATGACGCCTATAGTCCGCCGAAGACGGTCGAGCAGGCGCGCAAGCTGGTGGAAAGCGACGAGGTGCTGCTCATCTTCAATTCGCTGGGCACGCCGCCGAACACCGCGATCCAAAAATACATGAACGCGAAGAAGGTTCCGCAGCTGTTCGTCGCCACCGGCGCCACCAAGTGGAACGATCCCAAGGACTTTCCCTGGACCATGGGCTGGCAGCCGAACTACCAGAGCGAAACGCAAATCTATGCGAAGTATATCCTGAAGAACAATCCCGGCGCCAAGATCGCCGTGATGTATCAGAACGACGATTACGGCAAGGATTACCTCAAGGGTTTGAAGGACGGCCTCGGCTCGAAGGCGGCCTCGATGATCGTCGCAGAGGAAAGCTTCGAGACCTCGGAGCCCACCATCGACAGCCACATCGTCAAGCTGAAATCGACCAACGCCGACATCTTCGTCAACATCTCGACGCCGAAATTCGCCGCGCAAGCAATCAAGAAGATGGGCGAAATCGGCTGGAAGCCGCTGCATTTCCTGAACAACGTCTCGGCTTCGGTCGGCAGCGTGATCAAGCCGGCCGGTTACGAGAACGCGCAGGGCATCATTTCCGCCGCCTACGTGAAGGACGCATCCGACAAGCAGTGGGATAACGATCCCGGCATGAAGGAATTCTACGCATTCCTGGCGAAGGATTTTCCGGAAGGCGACAAGCTCGACGGCGGAACGGTGGTGGGCTATGGCGTCGCGCAAACGCTGGTTCAGGTCCTGAAGCAGTGCGGCGACAATTTGACCCGCGAAAACGTGATGAAGCAGGCGGCGAGCCTGAAGGATTTCCGCACCGAAGTCCTGCTGCCCGGCATCAAGATCAACACCAGCGCGACCGATTTCGCGCCGATCAGCCAGCTCCAGCTCATGAAGTTCAAGGGCGAGAGATGGGAGCTGTTCGGCGACGTCATCAGCGCCGACGTCGGCGGCTGAAGCCGGCGGATAGCACAACATCGTGTCCCGGACGCGGTGCAGCGCACTCCTGGCGATGCGCAGCATCGTCCAGTGCGCTGCTCCGCAGAGCCGGGATCCAGCGAACTGAGATTTGGGCCCCGGATCAGCAGCGCACCGCAAGAGCGCTGCGCTGCATCCGGGGCACACATCCATCAATCCCCTCGCGTTCGCTGCGGGGGTTTTCTTTTGCCGGAAACGGATGGATAACGGCCGATCGCATGTTTCCACTCCAGAATTCCGAGAGCCAATGACCGACAGACGCCCTCTCCTGCGCGCGATCTTCGACGCCGCCGTCGCTGCCGCGCATCCCGATGTCGTGCTGGCAGCTCATCTGCGGCCGGTGCCGAAGGGCAGAGTGATCTGCCTTGCCGCCGGCAAGGGCGCCGCTGCGATGGCCGCGGCCGCCGAGCGGCATTATCTCGATGCGCTCGAACTCGAGCCGTCGCGCCTTATCGGCATCGCCACCACGCGCCACGGCCATGGCGTGCCGACGCGTCGCATCAAGGTGGTCGAAGCCGGCCACCCCGTGCCCGACGAGGCCGGGCTGAAGGGCGCGGAAGACAGTCTGCGGCTGGCACAGGAGGCGACCGCCGACGATCTCTTGCTGGTGCTGCTGTCGGGCGGCGGCTCGGCCAACTGGATCGCGCCGGTTGCGGGCGTATCGTTCGCACAGAAACAACAGGTGACGCGGGCGCTGTTGCGCTCGGGCACACCGATCGGCGAGGTCAATACCGTTCGCAAGCATCTGTCGCGGATCAAGGGCGGCCGGCTGGCGCGTGCGGGTCGGCGCGCCGCCGAAATCGTGACGCTGGCGATCTCGGACGTGCCGCACGACGACCCTTCCGCAATCGCATCGGGGCCGACCGTGCCGGATCCGACCACGCTGGCTGATGCCCGCGCACTGGTCGCGCGGTATGGCCTGGCGGTCGACGATGCCGTGCGCGTTGCGCTCGACGATGCCGGCAACGAGAGCTGCAAGCCCGGCGATCCCGCCTTCGCGCGCGCACAGTTCGAGCTGATTGCGCGGCCGAAGGCTTCGCTCGACGCGGCGATCAGGCTGGCGCAGGACGAAGGCTATGCCGTCATCGATCTCGGCGCCGACCTCGAAGGCGAGGCCCGCGATGTCGCGGCCGATCACGCGCGGCTGGCGCTCAAGGCGCGCGGCGAGGGCAAGCGCCTCGCCATCCTGTCGGGCGGCGAACTCACCGTGACCGTGCGCGGCAATGGACGCGGTGGCCCCAACCAGGAATATGCGCTGGCGCTGGCTGGTTTGCTCAAGGATACGTCCGGCATCTCGGCGCTCGCGGCGGACACCGACGGCGCCGACGGCGGCGCCGGGAGTGCCAGCGATCCGGCAGGCGCGATGATCGACCTGAACACGTTCGCGAAAATGAAATCGCTTGGGCTCGACGCAAAAGCCTATCTGGAGAACAACGACGCCACCGCGTTCTTTACGGCGACCGGAGATTTGTTGCAGACCGGACCGACGCTGACGAACGTCAATGACGTCAGGGCGATTTTGGTGGATGGGGTGTAGTAGATTGGCTGTCATTCCGGGGCGCGCAAAGCGCGAACCCGGAATCTCGAGATTCCGGGTCTGGTCCTTCGGACCATCCCGGAATGACGAACCAACTCAAAACTCCCGTGCGATCTTGTCCAGCATGCCGAGCAGCGCGGCGCGGTTGGCGGGGCCCAGTAGTTCGTTGAGGCGCGCTTCGTGCTTGCTGGCGACGAGCTTTTTCGCCCGCGCCAGCACCGCCCGGCCCTTGTCGGTCAGCATCAGGATGTGCGAGCGGCGGTCGTTGGTCGAACGCATCCGCGTGCAGAGATCGCGGCTTTCCAGGCCGTCGAGCATCGCCACGAAGTTCGGCCGGAGGATGCCGAGCGTATTGGCGATCTCGGTCTGGTTACGGCCGGGATTCTTGTCGAGCAGCAGCAGCACCGAGAACTGCGCCGGCGTCAGTTGCAGCGGCGCGACGCAGCGCAGGAAATCCTCGAAGATCTTCAACTGCGCGCGCTTGAGCGAATAGCCGAGCAGTTCCGACAATTCGCCCATCTGCAGCGCGTCGCCATCCGCGGCACCGTCGGCAGGTCCCTTGCGGGCGGAACGGGGCGCCCTGGCGAGATCGATGCCGGCGGGTTTGGAAACAGTCATCGCTCGGAGCTCGCAATCCCGCTAAGAAATGCCCGGCGAACGCCCCCCGGGCTTGAGATTATATTTGATAATTGTTATCCATTATATCGAATATCAGCGGGGCTTTTCAACTGCTGTTATCCGGCGGACTGCGGCCCATCGAAGAGGTCGCGACCGATCCGACGCGTGAGGGGGAGCGCCCGGTCTTGAACACGACAATCATGCTGTTCCTGATCCAGGACGGCATTACCAACGGCGCGATCTATGCGTTGCTCGGGCTGGCGCTGGTGCTGGTGTTCGCCGTCACGCGCGTGATCCTGATTCCGCAGGGCGAGTTCGTCACCTATGGCGCGCTGACCTACGCGACGCTGTCGGCCGGCAACGTGCCGGGCACGGCGCGGCTGGCGGTCGCGATGGGAGTGGTGGCGTTTTGCCTTGACCTGTTCGCCGGCCGCAGGGCGCTGCATGTAAAACTCGTCGCCCGCGCGCTGGCGGTCGACATCATCCTGCCCGTGGCGATCTTCGCCCTGACCACCTGGCTCGCGGCGCGAACCACGCCAATCGCGGTCAACATCGTGCTTTCGCTGCTGATCGTCGCAGCCATCGGATTGTTCCTTTACCGCATCGCGTTCCAGCCGATCGCCCACACCTCCGTGCTGGTGCTGCTGATCGCTTCGGTGGGCTGCCATCTCGCGCTGCAGGGCCTCGGCCTGGTGTTCTTCGGCGCCGAAGGGCTGCGCGGCCCGGCGATCGCGGACGCGGCGTTCACGCTCGGTCCGTTGCGGTTCACCGGCCAGAGCATCGCGATCTATGGCCTGACCATCGCCTTCATCGTCGGCCTGTGGCTGTTCTTCGGCTATACCCTGACCGGCAAGGCGCTGCGCGCCACCGCGGTCAACCGGCTCGGCGCCCGCCTGGTCGGCATCCGCACCACCTTGTCGGGGCAGATCGCGTTCCTGCTGGCTTCCCTGATCGGGGCGATTTCCGGCATCCTGATCGTGCCGATCACCACGCTCTATTACGACACGGGATTCCTGATCGGCCTGAAAGGTTTCATCGCCGCGATCATCGGCGGCCTCGTAAGCTATCCCTTGACCGCGATCGCGGCACTGGTGGTCGGGCTGGTCGAGGCGTTCTCCTCGTTCTATGCCAGCAATTTCAAGGAGGTCATCGTCTTCACGCTGATCCTTCCGGTTCTCGTGCTGCGGTCGCTGGCGGCTCCCGCGGTCGAGGAAGAGAAGGATTGACGCGATGACGCAAAGGCTTCCCATCCTGATCTTCGCGCTGGTCATCGCCGTGATCCCGTTCATTCCGGGCATGCCGCCGTTCTGGATCGTGCTGCTGGACAATATCGGGCTGGCCGCACTGGTGGCGATGGGACTGGTGCTCTTGACCGGCGTCGGCGGTCTCACTTCGTTCGGCCAGGCGGCGTTCTGCGGCTTCGGCGCCTATACCACCGCGGTGCTGACGACGGCGTACGGTTTCTCGCCATGGCTGACGCTGCCGCTTTCGCTGTTGGTGAGCGGCATCGCCGCGGTTGCGCTCGGCCTCGTCACGGTGCGGCTGTCCGGCCACTATTTGCCGCTCGGCACCATCGCCTGGGGCATCGGCCTGTTCTACCTGTTCAGCAAGCTCGAATTCCTCGGCCGCAACGACGGCATCTCCGGCATCCCCCCGCTGAGCATCGGCAGCTTCCGGATGATCGATCCCGGCACCATCTATTTTGCGATCTGGATCGCGGTGCTGGTCTGCGCGTTGCTGACGATGAACCTGCTGGACTCCCGCACCGGCCGCGCGATCCGTGCGCTGCGGCGCGGCCACATCGCCGCGGAAGCCTTCGGTGTGCAGACGCCGCGCGCCAAGCTTCTGGTTTTCATCTATGCCGCGGTGCTGGCCGGACTGTCCGGCTGGCTCTATGCGCATTTCCAGCGCGCCGCCAATCCGACGCCATTCGGCGCGCAGGCCGGCATCGAATATCTCTTTATCGCGGTGGTCGGCGGCGCCGGTTATGTCTGGGGCGCGGTGTTAGGCGCCGGTATCGTCGTGATCCTGAAGGAGATCCTGCAGAGCTATCTGCCGTATATTTTCGGCGGCCAGAGCCAGCTCGAAACCATCGTGTTCGGCATCCTGCTGGTGCTGTTGTTGCAACTGGCGCCGACCGGCCTCTGGCCGTGGCTGATGGCGCGGTTGCCGCTGCCGGCGAACCGCAGGCGGCCCGATACATCCCTGACGCTGCCCGAACGGACGAAAGCGGCGACTTCCGGCGTACTGCTGCGGATCGAAAAAGCGCGCAAGCAATTCGGCGGCGTGATCGCGGTCAACAATGTCAGTTTCGACGTCGGGGCGCACGAGATCGTGGCGCTGATCGGACCGAACGGCGCCGGCAAGAGCACGACCTTCAACCTGATCACCGGCGTGCTGACCTCGTCCGGCGGCACCATCTCGGTTCACGGCAGGAACATCGACAACGCGCCGCCGCAGGAGGTGGCAAAACTCGGCATCGCCCGCACGTTCCAGCATGTCAAGCTGGTGCCGGATATGACCGTGCTGGAGAACGTCGCGATCGGCGCCCATCTGCGCGGTCATGCCGGTGCGCTCTCCAGCATGTTCCGCCTCGATCGATCGGATGAAGCAAAATTGCTGGCGGAAGCCGCGCGCCAGATCGAGCGCGTCGGATTGGCCGACCAGATCGACCAGCTCGCAGGCAGCCTTTCGCTGGGCCAGCAGCGCATCGTCGAGATTGCGCGGGCGCTGTGTGTCGACCCGATGCTGCTGCTGCTCGACGAACCGGCCGCAGGCTTGCGTCACATGGAGAAGCAGCGGCTCGCGGCATTATTGCGCCAGTTGCGCGACGGCGGCATGTCGGTGCTGCTGGTCGAGCACGACATGGGCTTCGTGATGGATCTCGCTGACCGCATCGTGGTGCTGGATTTCGGCACCAAGATCGCCGAGGGCACGCCCGACGCGATCAAGACCAATCCGGACGTGATCAAGGCCTATCTGGGAGCAGCGGCATGAATCCGCTGTTGCAGGTCAGCGACGCGCATGTCGCCTATGGCAAGGTCGAGGCCGTGCGCTCGGTGTCGCTCGAGGTCGGCGACAACGAGATCGTCACCATTATTGGCGCCAACGGCGCCGGCAAGACCACGCTGCTGAATGCGGTCATGGGCATCCTGCCGCTGAAGGGCCGCACGATTTTTGCCGGCGAGGACATGGCACAGCTCGATATCGAGGACCGTGTCGCGGCCGGCTTGAGCCTGGTGCCGGAGCATCGCGAGCTGTTCGGCACCATGAATGTCGAGGACAATCTGCAGCTCGGCGCCTTCCGGATTGCGAAAGCCACCGCGGCGCGGTCGTTCGAGCGCGTCTACAATCTGTTCCCGCGGCTGAAGGAGCGGCGCAAGCAACTGGCGGGAACGCTGTCCGGCGGCGAACAGCAAATGCTGGCGATGGGCCGCGCCCTGATGGGCGCGCCGCGGCTGTTGATGCTGGACGAGCCGAGCCTGGGCCTGGCGCCGATCATCGTCGCCGACATCTTCCGCACCATCGGCGAACTGCGCGCCGCCGGCGTGTCGGTGCTGCTGGTCGAGCAGAACGCACAGGCCGCGCTGCAGGTCGCCGACCGCGCCTATGTGATGGAGCTCGGCGAATTCATCCTGAACGGGCCGTCCAAAGACATCGCCGCCAACCAGCGCGTCGCGGCGAGCTATCTCGGCTTCCAGCACGAGGGGACGAGCGGGGTTTGAAAGCAGGGTGGGCAAAGGCGCCCCTGCGCCGTGCCCACCGTTTTTCTTCGATGATATTTGGTGGGCACGCTTCGCTTTGCCCACCCTACGGTTTCTGCGGTTTCACTACGACGTCACTTCACCAGGACGTACTTTCCGTCTTTCACCGTCAAGAGAATGCGTGAGCGGTCGTCGAGACCGTAGCGATCCTTTTCGGTGAAGTTATAGACGCCCTGACTGGCAGCAATATCCCGTTCGGTGAGCAAAGCCTGGCGAATCGCCTCGCGGAATTCCGGCGTCCCTGGCTTGGCCTTCTTCAACGCGACCGGCACAACGCGTTCGAGAACCAGGAACGCGTCGTAGGAATGCCCGGCGAACTGGCTGCGGCTAGAGGCACCATATTTTGCCTCATAGGCCTTTACCAAGGCCAGTCCCGGCTTTTTGGTCAGCGCGCTGTCGGGCTGGTCCTCGGGATCCATTACCGGGCCCGACGCCATCAGCACGCCCTCCGCCGCCTTTCCAGCGATGCGGATGAAGTCCATGCTGGCGGCGCCATGCGTCTGATAGATCAGTCCCTTATAGCCGCGTTCGCGTAGCGCCGTCTGCGGCAGCCCCGCCGCGGTACCGGACGCACCGACCAGGACCGCATCGGGATTGGCAGCGACCAATTTCAGCACCTGTCCAGCGACCGACGTATCCGGCCGTGCAAAGCGCTCTTCATCGACCAGCGTCATGCCCATCGGCACGCCCTGCGTCTTGAAGTCATTGAACCAGAGATCGCCGTAGGAATCGGAATAGCCGATATAGCCCACGGTTTTGACGTTATGCGCCTTCATGTGCTCGTATAGCACCTTGCCCATGATCGGGATCGGCTGCGGCATCGATACCGACCATTTTGCGCGTTCCGGCGTGATTGGAAACGGCGCCAGGCCGATATGAGGTATTCCTGTCTCGTTGGCGACGTTGGACACCGCCACGGTCGGCGGCGTCGTCGATGAGCCCATAATGATGTCGGCTTTGGATTCGGTCACGAAACGCCTCGCGTTCGTGGTGGCGTTGGTCGGATCGCCGCCGTCATCGAGCACGATCACCTTGAGCGGCACGCCACCGATTTCCTTGGGCACGAAATCGAGCGCATTGCGCTCGGGAATGCCGAGTGCCGCCGCGGGGCCCGTGGTCGAGATCGAAATGCCGATGGTGATCTCATTGGTTTGCGCCGCGGCCGGGAGTCCCGGCATCGCGACGGCCGCCGCGAAAACAGCAGCAGACAGAAAAGCCTTCTTCATTCATTCCTCCCTTTATGGTTCTTTCGCTTAGATCAAAAATCGATAGCCAATACAGCCCCTTCTTTAGGTCATGCGTCGGCCTGAGTCAGCCCCGCATGAATCGCTCGACGATCTCCGGCGGCATCGGAGCCGATTTCAGCCGTGCCGGATCGTCGGGGTGACGCCCGACCAAAACGCGGGTCTCGAACGCCTCGATCGCAAGCTGCTCGCCCTTGAACACCTTGTGGGTGACCTCGAAGCTCGAACGCTTGAAGCTCTCGATCCGGCTTTCGATGGTGATCCAGTCGCCATGTGTCGAAGCGATGTGAAATTTCGCCCGCGTATCCACCATCGGAATGCCGACCAGGCCGTATTTCCTGACGATGTTCTGCTTCGAAAAGCCGGCGGCCTCGAACATGATCGAGGTCGAGTCGTCGAACATCTCGAAATAGCGCGGGTAATAGACGATGTTGGCGGGATCGCAATCGCCCCACTGGATCTGCACGTCGCGCCGGTGAACGAACATGGCTTCACCGAGCCTCGATGGAGCGGCAACGACGGTAGGCCCCCTCTCCCATCGGGAGAGGGTTGGGGTGAGGGGTTACGGTCTTCGCGATAAACCTTACCCCCTCACCCGGATCGCTGCGCGATCCGACCTCTCCCCATGGGAGAGGTGGGAACGAGTTCGCGGCACGCTCTGGTCTTACATTCATGGCAGCCTCAGCGCGGGGCCATGCGGAGCGCGGCATCGAGCCGCACCACTTCACCGTTCAGATAGGGATTGTCGATCATGTGCAGCGCCAGCGAGGCGAACTCGTCGGCGTGTCCCAGCCGGTGCGGAAACGGGATCGAGGCGGCGAGGCTGTCCTGCGCCTCCTGCGGCAGGCCCGCCAATAGCGGCGTCAGGAACAGGCCCGGCGCGATGGTGAGCACGCGAATCCCGAACTGCGCCAGCTCGCGCGCGATCGGCAGCGTCATCGCGACGATGCCGCCCTTCGAGGCCGAATAGGCCGCCTGGCCGATCTGGCCGTCATACGCCGCGACCGACGCAGTCGAGATGACCACGCCGCGCTCGCCGGTCGCAAGCGGCTCCAGCTTCGACATTTCCGCCGTCGCCAGCCGCAGCATGTTGAACGAGCCGATCAGATTGACCTTGATCACCTTGTCGAAATCGGCGAGCGGCATCGGGCCTTCACGGCCGATCACCCGCTTTGCCACGCCGATGCCGGCGCAGTTCACCAGCACCCGCGCCGGGCCATGGGCCTCGGACGCCTGGACGACGGCAGCTTCGGCGGAGGAAGCGTCGGCGACGTCGCAGACAACCGCGACACCCTTGATCTCGGCGGCGACGCTTTCGGCAAGTTTTGCATTGAGGTCGAGCACGGCGACCTTGGCGCCCTGCGCGGCCAGCCTGCGCGCCGTTGCCGCACCCAATCCCGATGCTCCACCGGTGACGATGGCGGCCTGATCCTTCAACTGCATGATTTTTCTCCCTGGCGAGTTGGTCTCGTTGGCTAAAGCGTTATCACGTAGGCCGCCGGCACGGGCGAATAAAGCTCGTCGATCAGCGCGGCGCGGTGGTCGAGCACGGCGCGCTGGTTGATCGAGCCCTTGTCGGTGACTTCGCCGCGATCGATCGACAACGGCGTATCGATGAGGATAGCCCGCGTGATCCGTGTCGAGGACCCTGTCGCCGTCGCCAGAAATTTTGCCAATCGTTCGCGAAAGGCCTGGCGGATCAACGGATCGGCCGCTGTCGCGGCGAGATCGGCGGCGGGAAGCGTCGGATTGATCAGACGGCAGCCGTCGAGGTCGAGAATGACCAGCGCCGACACCTCGTCGCGGTTGATGCCTGCGATCACCACGTCGCGCACCAGCGGCGCGCAGGCCGCGATGAACCGGGCCCGCAGCGGACCGACACTGACCCAGGTGCCGCTCGCAAGCTTGAAATCCTCGGCGATGCGGCCGTCGAAATCGAAGCCGGCGTCGAAATCATCTGAAGCCGCCGGCTTGAGAGCGTCACCGAACTTGTAGAAGCCCTCCTCGTCGAACGCGGCGGCCGTCAGTTCCGGCTGCCGCCAATAGCCCGGCGTCACGTTTGGGCCTTTGGCGCGAACCTCCAGCTTGCCGTTGTTCGGGACCAGTTTTGCATCGTTGCCCGGCACCGGAAGCCCGACATGGCCGGAGCGGCTGGTATCGGGCCGCACCGACATGAAGAACGGCGAGGTCTCGGTGGCGCCGAGCCCGGTCAGGACGGGCACGCGAAAGCCGGTTTCCTCGATGGCCAACTCATCGAGACTGTTCCAGACGAACGGCGACAGCGCCGCGCCGGAGAAGAACATCGCGTGCAGCCGGTGGAAGAATTTCGCTCGCAGCGCCTTGTCGTCGCGCAAATACGGCAGCAGCGATTCATAGCCCTTGGGCACGTTGAAATACACCGTCGGCGAAATTTCGCGGAGATTGCGCACCGTCTCCTCGATGCCGCCGGGCACCGGCTTGCCCTCGTCGAGATACATCGAGCCGCCGTTGAACAGCGTCAGCCCGATATTGTGATTGCCCCCAAACGTGTGATTCCACGGCAGCCAGTCGACGATGACGGGCGGTTCGTCCTTCAGGAATGCGAGCGTCTCCCGCAGCATCACCTGATTGGCGCAGATCATCCGCTGGGTGTTGATGACCGCCTTCGGATTTCCGGTCGAGCCCGACGTGAGCAGGAATTTAGCGATGGTATCCGGGCCGATCGCGTTATGCGCGGCGTCGAGGCCCGGATGCTCCCGCGTGGCTAGCAAATCGGAGAGCCTCGTCACATCGCGGCCGGGCACCTCGCCGCGCGAGGCCACGATCTCGATTCCATCGGGGACGTTGGCAGAGAGCGCATCGGCGAATTTGGCGGCATCGTCCGCGAACACCAGGCCGGGCGTCAGCAGCTTCATCACGAAGCCGAGCTTGCCAAAATCCTTCGACACCAGCGAATAGGCCGGCGACACCGGACAGAACGGAATGCCCGCATAGAGTGCGCCGAATGCGATCAGCGCATGGTCGATCGAATTGCCGGAGAGAATGACGATCGGGCGATCGGCCGACAGGCCGCGCGCCAGCAGCGCCGAAGCGATATGCCTGACGAAGCCAAGCCATTGCGCGTAAGTGATCTGCCGCCAGCCGCGGTTGGCGTCGCGTTCCGCCATGAACACGCGATTGGGTTCGGCCGTCGCCCAATGGTGCAGGCGGTCGGTGAGGCGCACCGGATATTCGCCGAGCGGGGCTTTCGGCCGCAGGTAGATCGTGCCGTCATCGCGGCGCTCGACCGTAACCGCGGGGTCGCCGAACGAGATCGGCCGTAGCGGCGCGTCACGCTTTCCGAAGGACATATCGGGTTTGGCGCTCATGTCAGTTCGGCTTCACCTTGGCGGTCTTGCGATCGAGGAACGCGCGAATCCGCAGTTTCGCCTCCTTGTCGCTCTGCGCCACCGTCGCCATCAGCGACTCCATCAACAGGCCGGTTTGCGGATTGGCCTCCGCGATCATCGGCAGCGCCTGCAATACTGCAAAATTCGTCAGCGGCGCATTCTTTGCGACCTGCGTGGCGAGTTCGACGGCCCTGGCGAAGGCATTGCCCTCCTCCGTCAGATATTGCGTAAAGCCGTAGGACGCCCCCTCGGTCGCGGAATAAACCCGGCCGGTCAGCATCATATCGGTCATCCGGGCAACGCCGATCAGCCGCGGCAGCCGCACCGATCCTCCGCCGCCGACGAAGATGCCGCGCTGGCCCTCGGGCAGCGCGAAATAGGCGGAAGGTTCGGCGACCCGGATATGCGCCGCGCAGGCGAGTTCCAGCCCGCCGCCGATCACCGCGCCCTTGAGCGCTGCGATAACGGGCACGCGGCAATACTGAACCCGGTCGAACACCCGGTGCCACATCTGTGAATGCCGCAGGCCTTCGGTTGCATCGTGCTCGGTCAGCTCCGACAAATCGAGGCCGGAGGAGAAATGATCGCCGATGCCATGGATGACCACGGCGCCGACGCCTTCCGGAATATTCGAAAAGCAATCCTGGATCGCGAGGATGATGCCGTCGTTCAGCGCGTTACGCTTGGCAGGTCGATTGAGGCCGACGGTCAGCACCGTGCCCGTGGTCTCGATCCTGAGCAGCGCGGATTGATCCGCGGCTACGGCCGGCGCAGCGTTTCCCATGGGCTTATTGCATCCTGTTCAGAATAGTTATGTTTTATAACGAATGGGGAGGGAGTCAATATGGCTCCGCCGTCATTGCAAGGAGCGCCAGCGACCAGGCAATCCAGACTGTTTCCGCGCCCCGGTGGATTTGCTTCGTGTAACGCTGCTCCGCAGAGCCGGGAGCCGCGCAATCATCGGGCAAGACTCCGGGCAGCACACCACTCCGTGCCGCAGCATCCGGGGAATGCATTTCTTTCTTACAGGACCTGGTGCACGTCGATCACGACGCGGTCGGCGTGGCGGGCGGCCGAGCCGATGAACAGGTTTTCCATCAGCCAGCGGTATTGTTCGGCGCCGGTTTCGAACTTCGGCACGGTGCGGAAATAGATCAGCTTGGGATCGACCGGTTCACCGCGCTTTAGCCGCCGCAGCAGTTCGACCGGTCCGAAACGAATCCCCTTGTTCTCGACATAGACCACCGCGCCGTCGTCGGTCTCGAACGCGTATCTGGCCTCGAGCTCGATCAGCTCATTGGGCCGGATGATCTGGAAATCCGCGCCGAACGGGCAAACCTTGCCGTTGATGCGCTCGCCCTTCACCTCGCCGCCGGTGACCGGAATGATGCGCCGGACGCCGCTGCCGGTATCGCCGGCCGTCGTGACGCTGCCGATGCGGGCGGTGATGGTGAATACGTATCTGGTCTGGAGCTGCGGCGTCATTGACCTAATGCACCCCCGCCATCATGCGTTGCGGCAGCCACGTCGCCAACAGCGGAAACGCGATCAGGATCACCAGCCGGATCAGGTCCGTTACCACGAACGGAATCACGCCCCTGAAGATCGTGGAGAACGACACGTCCTTTACGACGCTCTTGATCACGAAGACATTCATGCCGACCGGCGGATGGATCAGGCCAAGCTCCACCGTCATCACGATGATGACGCCGAACCAGATCGGATCGAAGCCGAGATGGATGATGACCGGAAAGATGATCGGCACCGTCAGGATGATCATCGCCATGGCGTCCATCAGGCAGCCGAGCACCAGATACATCACCATGATCAGCGCCAGGACGCCGTAGCTGCCGAGCCCGAGGCCGGTGAGAAACTCCGTGACCTTCTGCGGGGTCTGCGTCACGGTGAGGAAATAACCGAAGATCAAGGCGCCGATCAGCACGGTGAAGACGGCGGCCGCAGTCCTTGTTGCCTGCAGCAGCGAGTTCAGGATCTTCTCCTTGTCCAGCCGTCCGGTGAGGATGCCGATCAGGAACGCGCCGGTCGCGCCGACGCCGCCCGCCTCGGTCGGCGTGAAGCGCGGCAAGAACGGCAGGCCGTACAGCCCGCCGATGACGAATACAAACAGCAGCACCGGCGCCCAGATATTCTTCAAGCCGGCAAAGCGTTCGCGCCAGGTGGTCTGCGTACCCTTTGGCAGGAAGCCCGGCCGGAAATAGCCGATCAGCGAGATCGTGACCATGTACATCGTCATTGCCAGCAGGCCGGGAATGATGCCGGCGATGAACAGCTTGCCGATATCCTGCTCGGTGATGATGCCGTATACCGCGAGCACGGTCGATGGCGGCAGCATGGCGCCCAGCGTCCCGCCGGCCGCGATCACGCCGGTGGCGAAGGATTGCGGATAGCCGAAGCGCCGCATCTCCGGATAGGCGACGGCCGAGAATGTCGCGGCCGTCGCCACCGACGAGCCGCAGATCGCGGCAAAGCCGCCGCAGCTGCCACCGTGGCGATGCCGAGGCCGCCGCGCAGATGTCCGACAAAGCCGTTGGCGGCGCGGAACAGTTCGCGGCTCATGCCGGAATTGCTGACGAGGGTGCCCATCAGCAGAAACATCGGAATCACGCCGAAGGTGTAGTCGGTCACCGTCCGCATCGAGGTCTGGCCGACCAGTTTCAGCGCCGGCGAGAAACCGACGAGATAGCCAAAGCCGGTGACGCCGACGAGGCCCATCGCCATGCCCACCGGCACGCGCAGCAGCATCAGCGCAAACAGCGCGACAAATCCGAGGACGGCGACGGCATCGGTGCTCATGCCGCCTACTCCACCGGCTTGATCTTGGGATCGTGCATCAGATCCGGATAGAAGATCAGCCGGTAGGTGCGGATCGCGATCAACAGCACCGCGGAAACGTCGCCGGCCCAGGCGACGGCGAAGAACGGCCAGGTCGGCATGTGCATTTCGAAGGTGAGGACATTGTCGTTATAGGTGCCGCGCACCTTGTCGAACAGCGTCCAGGTCTGCACCGCCACGACGAACAGCAGCACCAGCGTGGCGAACACGTCGATCATGCGCTGGTATTTCGGACCGACATTTGCCCAGATCAGGTCGACGGTGATGTGGCCGCCGCGATAGCTGGTGGCGGCGATGCCCCAGAAGATCAGGATGCCGAGCAGCATGCGCCCGATATCGAACGAATCCGGGATTGCATAATTCAGCGTATTGCGCAGGATGACCGCGATGAAGATGTTAAGGGCGACGATGCCGACGAATCCGGCCGCGATCCATTCAATGGTGTCGATGAAACGGTCCATCCACGCGCGATTCATGTCCGAACATCCTGTTGCTTGAGGCCATTTGCTTGAAACGGCCTGGCCTCGTCACCTCTCCCGCTTGCGGGGTCGAGACGAGCGAAGCTCGCTCTTAGGTCAGCGCGTAAGCGCCGGGCGGGAGCTCTCATCGCTCGAACAGCGTGACTCGCGGAGACACCCGCACCCCAGCCCTCCCCCGCAAGCGGGAGAGGGAGAGAAAGAGTGCCTACTGCGCGAGCGCCTTATACTTGGTGAGCTCTGCACGAAGCTCGGCCATTGCGGCATCCGGATCGATGCCGGTCTTCTTGACGCTCTCGCCCCAGGTCTTGACCAGCGGCTCGGCGGCTTTCTTCCACAGCGCCGTCTGCTCCGGCGTCAGCTTGTAGACCTCGTGACCGGGCTCGGCCTTGACCTTGTCGATGCCGGCGTCCTCGAACTTGCCCCAGGGTTCGCCGACACGGCCGGCGGCCTCGGTATTGCAGTTGTCGTCGATCGCCTTCTTCTGGCGATCGGACATCTGGTTATATTTGTCCTTGTTCATCACGAACGCAAAGGTCGTGACATAGAGCGGCGCATCCATGTCGTATTTCGTGACCTTGTCGATGCCGAACAGCACCAGCGACCCCCACGGGAAGGTGACGGCATCGGCAACGCCGCGCTCGATGATGTCGCGCACTTCGGGCGCCGAGGACTGCACGTTGGTGCCGCCGAGCTGGGTGATGAAGGTCGCCATGGTGGCATGCGCCGGGCGGACCTTCATGCCCTTGACGTCGTCGGGCACGACGACCTTTTTCAACCGCGAATGAAACGACGAGGGCGAGTGGATGAAGGCCAGGCAGAACTTGACGTCCTTCATCTCCTTTTCGGCATATTTCCGGTACCAGGAATCGAGCGCCATCGAGCCGCCCTTGGCGTCCGACATCAGGAACGGCAGCTCGCCGGCGCCGATAATCGGGAAACGGCCGGGCTGATAGCCGGGATTGACGTAGGTGACGTCGGCGATGCCGTCGCGGGCCATGTCGTAATGATCGAATGCCTTGCCGAGCTGCTGTGCCGGGAAAACCTTGGATTTGATGGTGCCGCCGGAAGCCTTCTCGACCGCGGCGCCCCAGTCCTCCAGCGCCTTTTGCAGCGGATGCGATGCCGGCACCCAATGCGACAGTTTGAGTTCGAAGGTCTTTTCCTGCCCGAACGCGGGCGTTACGCTGGCAGCCAGCAGCAACGCCAGAAACGTTTTCCTCATCGACGTCGTCTCCCTCGTGATCCGGGCTTCAATGGCCCTTTGCGGACATTGTTATATGATATAATTATCATTGCAAGATGTCGGCGAGGTCAGGCGCTGCGTTGGAAGCCTATTATTGTCAGGAGGACGAGTGTTGCGGACTAAAATAGCCATCATAGGCGCGGGACCGGCGGGATTGTTGCTCGGGCAACTGCTTCACACCTACGGAATCGACAACGTCATCCTGGAACGCCAAACGCCGGACTATGTGCTCGGCCGCATCCGCGCGGGCCTGCTCGAAGAGGGCACAGTGGCGCTGCTCGACGAAGCCGGCGCCGGCGCGCGCGCGCACCGCGAGGGCCTGGTCCACCATGGCCTCGAACTGGCGTTCGGCGGCGTGCGCCACCGCATCGACATGCATGCCGCCACCGGCAAGACGGTGATGATCTACGGCCAGACCGAAGTGACGCTCGACCTGATGAATGCGCGGCGCGCGGCGGGCCTCACCACGGTCTATCAGGCCGCCGACGTCAAGCCGCACGATTTCGACAGCGGTCATCCGCGTGTCACTTACGTCAAGGACGGGGTGACGCACGAGATCGATTGCGATTTCATCGCCGGCTGCGACGGCTTCCACGGCGTCAGCCGCGCCAGCGTGAAACCTTCCGCGATCGAGACGTTCGAGCGGATTTATCCGTTCGGCTGGCTCGGCATCCTGTCGGAGACGCCGCCGGTGTCGCCCGAGTTGATCTACACCAACCATGCCAGGGGATTTGCTCTTTGCACCATGCGCTCGATGCACCGCAGCCGCCATTACCTGCAATGTCCGCTCGACGATCATATCGACCAGTGGCCGGACGAACGGTTCTGGGATGAGCTCAAGCGCCGGCTCGATCAGGAGGCGGTCGATAACCTCATCACCGGGCCTTCGATCGAGAAAAGCATCGCGCCGCTGCGCAGCTTCGTCGCCGAACCGATGCGGTTCGGCCGGATGTTTCTGGCCGGCGATGCGGCGCATATCGTGCCGCCGACCGGCGCCAAGGGTCTCAACCTCGCTGCCAGCGACGTGCATTACTTGTCGCAGGCGTTGCGCGAATATTATGACGAGAAGTCCTCCGCCGCCATCGATGCTTATTCATCGAAGGCACTGGCGCGGGTCTGGAAAGCGGTACGCTTCTCGTGGTGGATGACCTCGATGCTGCATCGGTTTCCCGATGAGGGAGAATTCGCGGCGCGGATTCAATTGGCGGAATTGAGTTATCTGGTGGGATCGAAGGCGGCGACGACGTCGCTGTCTGAGAATTATGTGGGACTGCCGTATTAGGTGACCGGCCGAGAACAGCCCTGGAGATCCCTCATGGTGAGGAGCGCGTCTTCGCGCGTCTCGAACCATGAGGCCCGCGGCCCATCCTTCGAGACGCCGCGCAAGAGCGCGGCTCCTCAGGATGAGGCGGTGTCTGTTGCTGCTCTCCGAGGCAGTCGTTTCAAACAACCCCCGAAATTGCGTTTAAAACTTTGTAGGCGGTGAATTTGTCACGGCAATCGCGTTCAATGGCGGCAGCAGCATCAACATGCGAGCCGCACATGACCACGACCGACATTCCCGAAGGTTTCGAGCCCCAGTCCCGGCGCAGTCCGCTCACTGATCCGTGGGAACCGATCTATTCGAAGCAAACGCCGGATGCGATCATCCTGGGTCTTCGGCTGGCCACGCCGCATACCAACGCGCGCGGGTTCGCCCACGGCGGGTTGATCGCAGCGCTGACCGACAAGGCCATGGGACACAGTTGCGGTCACAAAATGCGCGGCGTCCATTCCTTGGTGACGGTGAGCATGTCGATCGATTTCCTCTCGAGCGCCCAGATCGGGCAGTGGCTCACGGTCGAGACCGACGTCATCAAGACCGGCAGCACGATCTGTGCGCAATGTCTCGTCAGAGCGGACGATGTGGTCATCGCACGCGCCAATGCGACGTTCCGCGTGGTGCCGAAGAAGGAGCCGGCATAAGCGTTAGCTCGCGCGCTACGCAGCGTCCGGGGCACGGGGCGCTATGCGCCAAAATGCCAGTCGCTGGCTTCCGTCACCAGATCGACAAACGCGCGCACCTTGGCGGACAACAGCCGTGAGGTCGGATAGACGACGTGGATCGGCAGCGGCGGCTGCTCGAATTTTTCCAACACGATTCTCAGCCGGCCGGCCTTGATCGAATCCGCAGCCTGATAGGCCAACACCCGCGTCAGGCCGCCGCCCTGCTCAGCATGCCAGATCGCGGCGTCAGCGCTGTTGGTGGTGAAACGCGGCGTGCAGGCGATGCGAATCTCGCGGCCATCCTTGACGAAGCGCCAGTCGGCTTGCGCTGTCATGGCGCCGAACTGGATGGTCAGGTGCGAGGCGATCGCCTCCGGCGTCTTTGGTTCGCCACGGTCTCCGAGATAGCGCGGAGAGGCGACCACGATCCGCCGCATCTCGCCGACATGCCGCGCAACCAGGCTGGAATCCGGCAGATGGGCGATCCTGACGGCGAGGTCGACGCCTTCTTCCACCAAATTGATCATGCGATCCGACAGCCTCAGTTCGCCCGAGACTTCGGGATGGCGCATCAGATACGCCGACATGATCGGGCTGACATGGATGCGGCCGAAGCCGATCGGCGCCGAGACCACCAGCCGCCCGCTCGGCCGCAGCCGTTCGCCCTCGACCGAGCCTTCGGCTTCCTCGACATCGGCAAGAATCCGGCGCGCACGCTCGAGATAGCGCGCGCCGACATCGGTCAGCGTCACCGACCGCGTGGTCCGCTGCAACAGCCGCGCGCCGAGATGCTGCTCCAGCGCCGCGATCAGCCGCGTCACGCCGGAGGGTGACAGCCCGAGTTTCCGCGCCGCCGGCGCAAAACCTTCGAGGTCCGCCACGGTGACGAAAGCCTGCATGGCATCGATCCGGTCCATGGCATTATTTCATATTGTGCAATTATGAAGTGTCAATGTCCCGGATTGTTCAAAATCGGGAATAGGCCAATTTAGGGGTGTACCCGGGTGCGTAGCCCCCTAACGGCCAAGGAGATCCTCCGATGTCAGACATTCAGACCTATTCGAGCGACGTGGCTTTCACGCCGGCGGTCAAGGCGATCCAGGCCCGCAAGGGGTCACGCGAGGGTTATGCGCAGGTCGAACAGAACGGCGGCTGGCGCACCGAGATAGATGAGCGCCTCGCGGCGTTTCTGGCAGAAGCCAACAGCCTATATTTTGCCACTGCGAGCGCCGACGGCCAGCCCTACATCCAGCATCGCGGCGGGCCCAAAGGCTTTGTCAAAATCCTCGACAAGAACACGCTGGCGTTCGCCGACTACAGCGGTAACCGGCAATATATCACGCAAGGCAACCTGTCGGAAAACCCGAAGGCCAACATCTTCTTGATGGATTATGCCCATCGCCGCCGGATCAAGATCTGGGGCGAGGCGCGCGTGGTGGATGACGATCCGGCGCTGATGCAATCACTAACGCCGCAAGGCTACAGAGCGCGGCCAGAACAGGTCATCCTCTTCAAGATTTCCGCGTGGGACACCAACTGCCCGCAGCACATTCCGCAAAAATTCGATGCGGCCGATGTGGCGGCCGCGCTGGCGGCGCGGGATGCCCGGATCGCGGAGTTGGAGGCGGAGCTGGCGGTACTGAAAGGCCAGCCCGCCTCGGCGAGTTGAAGCTCACGCCGCCTGCTGGCGCGGCACCCAGACGAACTCCGGATAATATTGCAGCATCATCCGGTCGACATAGGCCGTGAGGTTGCCGAAACACTCGGTCCGATCGCGAAGGTTCGACGTAAAGAACGGCGTCAGGATTCCCGCCAGCGCGCCGAAAGCAGTGGCGTCGGCGCCGCAGGGCGTGTCGCCCATCAGATAGGGCTTGTCGCCGAGCTGGACCGACAGCGCGAACAACGAGCGGACAGCAAGGTCGATGTCCTCCTCCGGCGCGTGACGGCCGAGACCGCTCAGGAGGTAGTTCTCGGCGACACGGAATTGCGCGTCCTCGCGAAGCTTTTCGCGCAGATGCTCGGGGACCGCATCGAAGAAATGCGCCGGCCCCTTGGCAAAGTTCTCTGCATCGACCCAGCGCGCGCCGACCAGCGCCCAATAGACATGATGCTCGATCATCCGCTCGAACGCCCAGGCCTGTGCGCGGTGCTGCAGATTGAGCGGGGCGTCGAAATCGAAGCCGTATTTGCCTTCGATATGCGCGCGGATGAAGGTGGAATCGGCAATGCTCTCGGCGTCATCGACGATGTAAGGCAGTTGCCCCTTGGGAGAGCTCGGCGGCCTCGCCTTCTCCTTGCGATAGGCGAGACCCGCCATCTTGAGCTGGACCTCGGTCTTGGTCACGAAAGGGCTGATTTCCGGCAGGCCGAAGCCGGCGCCAAAGCCATAGAGGGTAATCATCGAAAGCTCCCCGATCTCTTGAAACGAAGCGTGAGGCTAGTTACCCGCTGCTGCCACCGTGGTGGCAACAGCGGTCATGACGACCGCGAAACGGGTCTGTTGGCGAAGGCGGCGCGCGATATTGCGGATCAGCAGGACGAACCGTTCCTGCGCGAAAACCAGCGCCACGGCGAAGGAACGCAGGACCAGGGCCAGAATCGCCCACCGAATGTCCCCGGAAGCGCAATGCAGGGAAATCAAATGTTCCAGCACAAAGGCGTGGGCGCGCGAGAGAGGTCCGAGACCTCCAAGAACGGCGAACTCATTGAGAATCACCATGGACAAATTCCCTTCAGTTGAGGTGTTGTCCCGGTATAGCCACCGCCTGCTGCCAACATGCTGTCAGCATCGGCGAGGCCTGCTCAGAAAAAGAGATGTCCCATGAGACGTGCCGACCGGCTGTTTCAGATCATTCAGGTGCTCCGGCGCACCCGGAAGCCGCTGACGGCGGATGCCATTGCGGCCGAGCTGGAGACCTCAAAGCGAACGATCTACCGCGACATCGCGACCCTGATCGGACAGCGGGTGCCGATCCGCGGCGAGGCGGGCATGGGCTATATCCTGGAGAAGGGATTCGACCTGCCGCCGCTGATGCTCACGCCCGACGAGATCGAAGCGGCCGTGCTTGGGGCGCAATGGGTCGCAGGAAATGCCGATGCTGTGCTCGCAAGAGCGGCCGAAGACCTGATGGCAAAAATCGCCGACACCGTCCCCGAACGGCTGAGACCTTTTGTGCTGGAACCCGCCAGCCGCGCCCGCCCGAACTGGCGCAGGCAACCCGATCGCATCGACATGGCGCGGACGCGAACGCAGATTCACGAAGGCAAGAAGATCGCGCTGTGCTACCGCGACGAGCACGGCCGTGACACCGAACGCACGATCTGGCCGATCGCGATTGGCTATCACGAAGCGGTGCGGCTATTGGCGGCGTGGTGCGAGTTGCGCAAGGATTTTCGCAGTTTCCGGACCGACCGCGTCGTCGATGCGGTGTATCTGGACGAAGCCTATCCGGAGCGGCGCACGTCGCTCCGAGCGAAATGGCGCAGGAGCATGGTCTGGGAGGCGCCGGGAGACACCTGATACACCCACGGCCGGCTGGCCAGCCCCTCCGTTCCGCGCTAAACGACAAGGCATGGAGAAAAGCGGTCCAGCCCATGAAGGCGAAAGCCCATGTCAGGCCTGCGGCGCCTGCTGTTCGTATTCGTCGAACTGGCCACGCTTCACCACCGAGGACGACGCGGCGCTCGACCTGATCCCGGAAAAATTCGTCAACGACAGACTGTCAGGCATGCGCTGCGACGGCGATCGCTGTTCGGCGCTCTCGGGCAAGATCGGCGTGGCAACTTCGTGCGGGATCTATGCGGTGCGCCCCGAAGTCTGCCGGACCTGCATGCCCGGCGATGCGCAATGCGCGATGGCGCGGCGAAGGCATGGCCTGCCGGTGCTCGACGCCGCATAGCAGGCCGCCAGCCTGGTTCCCAAGCTTGACGGCGATGGAACCGGTGGGAAGCGGTCGGTGGATACCTTATCGTAACGATAGGCCGATAGCGTTTCCTCGGAGCACGTTGAATTGACCGCTTACGAAAACATGGCCGCCTTTTTCGAAGCCCAGCTGGACTTCATCTTTTTCTTTTACGGGCTGGCATTCATCCTGCTGGGCACCGTTTGTTCGGCTATTGCAAGAATAAGGGGACACGAAAAGGTCTGGATCGTACTCAGCCTGTTCGGTTTCATTCACGGTGCGGGCGAGTGGCTGGACCTGACCGCCCTGATCGTCGGCGATACCAAGGCCTTTGCCACCTTCCGCATTGCACTGATGACCGTATCGTTCGTGCTGCTGATGGAATTTGCCCGGCTCGGCGCAATCCAGTTCGGCATGAAAATGCCGGGGCCTTGGATTTATATTCCGCTGCTGGCGATCGTCGTCCTGGGCGGAGCGAGCAACGGGCTGAGCACGACGGCCGCGCTGGCACGCTACATTTTTGGATTTTGTGGCGCGATGGGCGCCAGCTTGATCTTCGCCGAACACGCCAAACGATTTTCAGGCGCAGCAAGGCATCTGGCTATTTTTACCGCCGCAGGTTTCGCGGCTTACGCGATCGCAGCCGGCGCCATCGTTCACGAAGCGCCGTTCTGGCCGGCAAATGCAGTCAATTATCCATGGTTCGTCCAGGCTACCGGAGTGCCTATCGCACTGGTGCGCGCCCTGCTCGCCTGTTCACTGGCTTTTTCGGTTTGGGTGACCTGGGGCCAGCTCATCGTCGCGGAAGTCAGTTCGGAGCGTTACACGGCCCATCTGCGGCGCCAGTTCGCCTGGACCGTGGCCGCAATGGCTGCGATTCTGGTGTTCGGCTGGATTCTCACAGAATTCCTTGGTGGGGTCTACAGACACAATGTCGAGCACGAGGCGCGAGGCGATATCGATCTGCTCGCAAGTCGCCTTGCCGGCGAAACCGCCACTGTCAACGGCGTGGTGAAAGCGCTGGCCGGTTCACCCTCGATATCGCCCCTGCTGCATGCCGGAGGCCGGCAAGGCGATCGTCAGGCCAAATCGGTTCTCGACCTCAACGTCGAGGCGGCGGGTGCGAGGCTCGGCATCATCCTGGACAGGTCAGGCGCCATCGTCGCCTCTTCCGACGCCGACAAAACACCCGACGTGGAAAGTATCCGGTCCGCTCCCTGGTTCCAGAAATCCCTTGCAGGCGAGGCGGGATATCACTTTGCCTTCGATCCAGCAAACAACGGACGCTATTATTTCGCCAGCTATCCCGTTCGCAATGAAGCGGGTGCCATCATTGGCGTGGCAGCTCTTGAACGATCCCTTGATCAACTCGAAAAGGACCTCAGAGAGTTCGGCAGTCCGTATTTCTTCGTAAATCCCGATGGAATCGTCGTGCTGACGAACCGTCCTGAAATGCGACTGAGAACCCTGTGGCCGCTGCCTCCCGAGAGGACGGCCGCGGTCATTGCCGAACTTGGCGGGGTGAGCCTGCGTCCCGCGCTGGATCAGGAAATTACCGGTGCGGCATGGACACGCTTCGATGGACAGCGCGATTATATCCGGCGCCGCTTCGCTGATTCCAGCCAGTGGTCACTGGTGGTTGCGATGCCGCCCCGAACGCTGTTCGCGAACCGCTTCCTCGGGATCGTCATCACCCTTCTGGTGACGATGATGACCTTGGTCTATCTGATCGGCCGCGAACACGGCATCCGCGAGCACGTGCAGATGGCGAAGCGCCTGGAATTGCAGGAGCTGGCACGCGACCTCAGGTTCAAGGCGAGCACAGATCCCCTTACCGGTCTTTATAATCGATTGAAATTCGATGAAGCGCTGGCCAGCGCAATGATGCGGGCGGCGCGCTATGGAACGCCATTGGCGCTCATGCTGTACGACATCGACCACTTCAAGCAGATCAACGATTCATATGGGCATCAGGCTGGCGACGACGTACTGGTGCGGCTGTCGCGGATCGTGTCGCTCGACATTCGCAACAGCGACCTGCTGGCGCGTTGGGGCGGTGAGGAGTTCGTTATTCTGGCGTCGGATTCGGATGGAGAGATGGCGCGTCAGGCGGCCGAAAAGCTCAGGTCTGTTATCGAGCGGCTTACTTTCGATGATGTCGGCTCGATCACCTGCAGCTTCGGCATCGCGCAATATGCGGACGGCGACAGCGCCGAATCGCTGATCGCCCGCGCCGACCGCGCGCTCTATCAGGCCAAAATGAACGGTCGCAATCGCGTGGAACTGGCATCGCCGCCGGATTCGGTCATCACCGGCGCGGCGTCGGTCGCATAATCGTGGCTTCAACGCAAAACGTTCGCCCGGTTACGCCGTTACAGCCTGCGCCAAATCCTCGTCGTCGAGTTCGTCCTCGATCGGCGTAAACGTGCTCAGCGGCTTGGTCGAGAGCGTGATCGGCTTGCGGTTGCCGGAGGCTGTCGACGGCACCGAACGCGCAGCCGGAGTGCGGGACAGCGCGTAAAGCGTGGAGCCGACGCGTCCGCCCAACTCGAGCAGTTCGCGCTCGCTGCAGCTTGCAGCGATCGAGAGCGCCAGCGAATGCAGATGGCTCCTGCGGTAACAGAACAGCGCCAGCATCGCCCGGACCTCGGAAGAGACGCTCTCCACCAGCATGGGCAGGCCGTTTGCGTTGGCACGGTACATTTCACCGAGCAATTCATCCCGAACCGGGCAGAAATCGTTCTCGAAGGCGTCGCGGCTTGAAAACATTGCGGTTCTCCCTGATGCGGAAGATGCAGTGCAATTCTCTAACGAAAGGTTAACCACGGCGTCCGGCCGTTACCGGGGAGCGCTTGATCAATGCGCGCGAATCAGAACGGCAAATGTGATTCGGATCAGATCGAATTGGCCTTCATCCAGCCGGCGACCGCCCGGCCGATGGCTGGACCGGAATCACCGTGTCCGGCGGCCGGCCCTGGCTTACCGTCCCCAGGGAGGTTGAACTGAAGTTCAGTCGAACCGCAAACGCGAGCAGGGCTTATCTGGCGATCGGCCAACCACGTTCACGCCGGGCCGGCGCGATCAATTCGCCGCCATGAAGATCGAAAGGCCGAAACCGGTGAGATGGTGCAGCGCCTGGTCGACGCCGATCAGCGTCCAGAACCATGGATGCTCCACCGTCACGCCAAAGGTCGACGTGCAGAGTCCCTTGGCGCGGTCGACCGTGATGTGGATGGCGAAATCGATCAGGGCGACAAACCAGAAGCGCGGCGCGACGATCAGGATCAGCGCCGTCGCAACGGCGAGATGCACCAGACAATGAGCCAGCAGCGGCAGCGCCCAGCCGGTCTTCTGGTCCTTGCCGATCGCCATCCATGACGTTTGCAGGACAAAATCGGCGATGACGTGCTTGACCGTGAGAAGCAACATCCATCCGACCAGCGCACCAACCGCAACTGACGATGACATGGCAGGAAACAACAAAGCTGACGCCTCTGCTGGGACTGACTTGATACAAACGAAGAGAACAGGGACTTAGGCGGTCAGCACGACTTCTTCTTCCGATCCGGACAAATCAACCGGTATTGGACATTTATGACATCTCCCGCGGCGGAATGCACCTGCAGGCAATTCGAAAAAAATCCGGTGTGGCTCAACAGCGATATCTCCATGGCATTTGGCATGCGGCTTGCGTCGGTAAGGTTACCGCCGCGCCCGATTTAACCTGCTTGGGAACGGCGGATATCATCCTTAGGGCGGAAAATTATCGTTCTTTTCTAGATATTTACAATCTCGTTTCGGCGTGCTCGAAAGCCGCACGATGACGTGGCGCCTTGAGGCCCAGGCGACCATCAATTGAGCCAGAGTGCTGCAGTGCCAACGCCCACCGGCGGAAAACTCCCGATGCGGCTGCGGGGCCATCGTCAATCGCAGGTTGATGCTGCCGTTTGCCGCACCGATCGTTACCGTCGCAACCGTCTGGGCGGACGAATCCAGCCGAAGAATTCCGAAACGATGACCTTCGCGGTCGGCGCTCCGACGGTCTTGAGGCTCGTTTGCCACGGCAAAAACGCCGCTCCTCTGGATAAGGGCTCCTCCGGATGAGGATAGAGTTGTCCCGTGGGATAAAGTCATCCCGCAGCCGCGTTCGCGCCGTCGCCAAGCGCCCGCGCCCGGATTTCGGCGATGGTACGCTTGAGCGCGGCTTGCCGCGGATCGGATCGTGCGGACGCGCGCGCCTCAGCGATCGCGCCGGCGAGATCCGTCAACGGCAAGACACCGTCGAAAGTCGGCTTGGCGAGGCCATCGATGATCGCATGCCAATCGGCGAGACCGTGGCGATAGGCGTCGCCGTAACTCTGCACCATGGTCGCGGTGTGCACGACTTCGGACGCCGCCTGCGGCTGCTTGGTCAGGGCGCGATCGATCATGTGCAGCCAGCGCTCGACCCACATCCGCTCCTTGGCGTAGCGCACCGAGAACCGGCGCCATCGCCGCAGCGATGCCTCGATCTTCAAGCGGCGGATGCCCCACCAGCTCCGTGTACTGAAACGGATCGGCAGCCGCTTGCGTACCCATCCGCGCCATTCGAGCAGATCCAGCACGGGTTCGGCGACAGCCGCGGGAAGCGCACCGATCAGTTCATCGAGACGGAATCTCCTGACATCGTCGATCGATTGCCGGGGATCGGCGCCGGCCGTCTCAAGCTCGGCAAGCTTCAATTGCGCGATGCGGATCGGATCCTCATAACTCATGCGTATCGCCATCAGCCGGGCAATTTCGCCGAGCATGGCTTCATCGACGTCGCGCCGCCCGACGAAACGCCGCAGCCGGTCCACATAAAGCTGCGCGTAGCCCGTGCCCTGATACTCGATCAGAACGTGGATGGCATCGCTGACCGCAGGCGCGATCGCCTCGGGCAGCCCGTCCGGCAGAAGCGGCGGTTCGTCGTCTTCCTCGCCGATGAAATCGGAGAACAGATAGCGAAGCGAAGACAGGACACCGCTCACGCCAACGCTCCCGGCTCTCAAGCGGGTTTCGGCGCAACGGAGGCCGGTATGGGCGTTACGTGCTGCGCCAGCCGCTGCTCCAGCGTTGCGATGTTCTGGAACAGCCGCGCGCTGGCGAGGCGAAGGAAATAGAAGCCGAAGGCCGGATTCTGCACGTAGAGCTCCTCGACCTTGCTGTAGCTGACGCTCAGAATGACGCCCGCTTCGATGCATTCCAGCGTCTGGGTACGCATGTTCGACGGCGACAGCATGCCGAGTTCGCCGACGATGGCGCCGACCGGCAGTTCGATGCCGGACTCGACCAGCTTGAAGCGGCCGCTGACGATGTAGAGCATGTCCTCGGCCTTCTCGTCCTTATAGAACAGCACCTCGCCGGCTTCGCATTTGCGCTCGGTCATGAACGGCTTCAGCCATTCCATCGACAGGTCGCTGTTGACCGATTTCTTGACGTCGCGCACGAGCTGCAGCATCTGGTGCAGCCGATATGAATTGACCAGCAGCATCGCCACCTGAACCCCCATGACCAGATAGTTACGGCTCGGGATCGCGGTCCCGATCAGGATGAGGTTGGCCAGAATGCCGAAGACCCTCAAGGGAATCATCGTTCGCATCGTGGTGGTCGCAACCACGAAAATCGAGGCGAACAGAGCGCCTGCCGTTCCGGCGTGTTCTGCGATGTGCGAGGTATCCATTGGAAACCAACCAATTTTTGACGAGTGAATGCACGGCCGGTATCATAATGTCGGCGGCGCACCTTCGATATAAGGGCATAAAGCGACGTTTTGTCCGGGATTCCGGGTAATCCCGGCCAAAAAGCCCGTCTTGCAGCGCACTGCGAGGGGTGACGGGCTTCCGGGGTGCGGGCCCGGGCAGCGCCCTGAAGAGCAATCTACAGCTATAATGGACAAGCCCGAGCAATGGACAAGCCCACACCGGAAGCGACCGAGACGGCGAGCACGCCGGTGCTCGATATCGACGGCGCCCGCGCCACCATCCGGCTCAACCGGCCGAAGCATCTCAACCGGCTGCAGCCCGACGACCTCGATGCGCTATTAGGATTATTCGACCGGATCGAAGCCGATTCCGCCATCCGCGTGCTGGTGCTGACCGGCACCGGCCGCGCCTTCAGCGCCGGTTACGATCTCAATTCGGTCGCCGAACGCGCCACCAGCGCCGTCGAACAGAACAGCGCCGGATCGGCATTCGAGATCATCGTCAACCGGCTCGAGGATCTCGCCGTGCCCACAATCTGCCGCCTCAATGGCGGCGTGTATGGCGGCTCGACCGACCTGGCGCTGGCCTGCGATTTCCGGATCGGCGTCGACACCTGCGAGATGTTCATGCCGGCGGCACGGCTCGGGCTGCATTATTACCGGAGCGGCATCAAGCGCTATGTGTCGCGACTCGGCGCCGACAACGCCAGGAAACTGTTCCTGACCGCGCAAAAGATCGGCGCGCCGGAGATGCTGCGGATCGGTTACCTCACCGCCATGGTGCCCGCCGAAGCGCTGGATGAGGAAGTCGACAGGCTCGCCAGCATCCTTGCCGGCAACGCCCCGGCCGCGATGCGTGGCATGAAGCGCGCCATCAACGAGTTCGCCCGCGGCGAACTGGATGAAGCCGCCGCCGATCTTCGCCATCGCGCGAGCATGCGCAGCGCCGAGATCAAGGAAGGCATCAAGGCATTCGCGGAAAAGCGCCCTCCAAGGTTTTGATGGAGCCACCGCCCACATTCGCCGCCGGATGCTGCAATCGATCGGGGCCTGAGGGAAGCCTTGAGCTAGTGTCCCGAGTCACAAGTTCGCAATCATAGATTCGCAGTAGATTCGCGTCGTTGTGCCAAGGATGGAGGCAAACGGCGACGGAGTCTGCAATGGCT
>LNAP01001777.1_pt1 | contig 48336 bp, 50 predicted proteins | sample 602601 | NCBI WGS metagenome assembly LNAP01 (sample SAMN02440304, study PRJNA202911) | soil metagenome | biome: Subtropical and temperate rainforests or woodlands; isolation source: soil samples (1 kg each in a 20% v/v slurry with milli Q water) were... ...
CCCACTCACGAAGCCGAGCATCACGGGCCGAACCTCGACGCGCGGGTCGACCCGAATGCGATCATGGCGCCGGGCGCGCCGGGCGTCCCCGCCATCGTGGTGAAGCTCGACGATCTCGCGGACCGGCGCGGCCAGGATCGCCCCGACCGGATCATTGCGCCCCACTTCCAGCAGCCGGCCGAGATCGGCGGCCGCCAGGTTGGGCCGTGCGGCGTCATGCACCAGCACGAAATCATCGGCCCGCACGCTGTCGGGCAAGGCCTGCAACCCCGCCAGCACCGAGGCGGCGCGGGTGGCGCCACCGATGCAGGTCAGGATCGGCTTGTCGGCCAGCGACTGCCAGCCCGGCCAGTCGGTGTCGCCGTCGGCGACCACCACCATCACCCCGGCCACGACCGGGTGCGACAGCAGGGCTTCCAGCGTATGGGCAAGCAATACCCGGTCGCCCGCGACCAGATACTGCTTGGGGGTCTCCCCGCCGAAGCGGGTGCCGCGGCCGGCCGCGGGCACCACCGCCCAGACCGTACCCATCAGGGCACGTCCTGGTGCGGGGCGTCGGGGTCGACGGCCACCGGCGCGCGCGCGGGCGCAACCGGGGCATCTTCCACCACGCGGTAGAACTTCTCGCCGGGCTTGATCATGCCAAGCTCGCTGCGCGCCCGTTCTTCGATGGCCGCCTGGCCTTCCTTGAGGTCCTTGACCTCGGCGGCCAGCGCGTCATTGCGCTGTTGCAGACCGGCGTTGTCGCGCTTCTGGTTGTCGACCTGGGCTTCCAGGGTCATCACTTCACCTGAATTGCCCGGGCCGAACCAGAAACGGTACTGCAGCCACGCCAGCAACAGCGCCAGCAGCAGCAACATCCAACGCCAGTTGCGCATGGGATCAGCGCTTCAGCGACACGAACGCATCACGGCCGGCGTAGCGCGCACCCGCACCCAGCGCTTCTTCGATGCGAAGCAGCTGGTTGTACTTGGCCACGCGGTCGCTGCGGCACAGCGAGCCGGTCTTGATCTGAGTGGCGGTGGTGGCCACGGCGATGTCGGCGATGGTGGTGTCTTCGGTTTCGCCCGAACGGTGCGAGACCACGGCCGCGTAGTTGGCCGCGTCCGCCATGGCGATCGCTTCCAGGGTCTCGGTCAGGGTGCCGATCTGGTTGACCTTGATCAGGATGGCGTTGGCAGTGCCCGAGGCGATGCCTTCCTTGAAGATCTTCGGGTTGGTCACGAACAGGTCGTCGCCCACCAGCTGCACCTTGCTGCCGATGCGGTCGGTGAGCAGCTTCCAGCCCGCCCAGTCGTTCTCGGCCAGGCCGTCTTCGATGGTGATGATCGGGTACTGCGCGGCCCAGTCGGCCAGGAAGTCGACGAACTGCTCGGAGGTCAGGCGCTTGTTCTCGCCCACCAGGTTGTACTTGCCGTTTTCGTAGAACTCGGTGGACGCCACGTCCAGGCCCAGCAGCACGTCTTCACCGGCGGTGTAGCCGGCCTTGCCGATCGCTTCCAGGATGGTGTCCAGCGCTTCGACGTTGCTGCGGAAGTCCGGCGCGAAGCCGCCTTCGTCGCCCACGGCGGTGCTCAGGCCATGGCCCTTGAGCACGGACTTGAGCGAATGGAAGATTTCGGTGCCGGCGCGCAGCGCTTCGGAGAACGAGGTGAAGCCGACCGGCAGCACCATGAACTCCTGGAAGTCGACGTTGTTGTCGGCATGCGCGCCGCCGTTGATGATGTTCATCATCGGCACCGGCAGCGACGGGGTCACGCCGGTCTTGGTGGCCAGGTACTGCCACAGCGCCTGCTTGTTGGCGGCGGCAGCGGCGTGCGCGGTGGCCATGGACACGGCCAGCAGCGCGTTGGCGCCCAGGCGGCCCTTGTTCTCGGTGCCGTCGAGGTCGATCAGGCGACGGTCCAGGCCTTCCTGGTCGGCGGCGTCATAGCCCTTCAGCGCGTTGGCGATGGTGGTGTTGACGTTGGCCACGGCGTTGCGCACGCCCTTGCCCAGGTAACGGGTCTTGTCGCCGTCACGCAGCTCCACCGCTTCCTTGCTGCCGGTCGAGGCGCCCGACGGAACCGCGGCGCGGCCGAACGAACCGTCCTCGAGGATGACATCGGCTTCCAGCGTGGGGTTGCCACGGCTGTCGAGGATTTCACGGGCATGGATGCTGCGGATCGTACTCATGGTCGGGCCGGTTACCTGTATGGAGAGGGGGCGACAAAAACGAATGCCGCGTGATTATCCCCGGCTACCCCTCACTTGCCAAATGGCGTGATGGGCATCAGCCCCAGCTGGACCCGACCACGATCAGCAGCAGCGACACCAGCATCACCAGCAGGGCAGCGGCAATGGCCGCGCACACCAGCCCGCGCCGACGTCGCCAGGCCATCACCATCGCCACCAGGCTGCCCACGAAGGACAGCACCAGCGTGACCAGCGCGCCCAGCATCCAGTACTGCATGGCCTGCACGCCGTTGTTGCCATCCCCCGGCGGACGGAAGCTGGCGGCGAAGGCCAGCACGCCCACGAGCAAGCCGCCCCAGGCGAGCACCGACAGCAACAGGGCGACCAGGCCCCACGGCCAGCTACGCGAGGGTTCAGGCATCGTATTCATCAAAGAAGATCGTGCAGCAGGATGCCCGCCCACAGCGACAGCAGGACCATCGCCAGTGCAGCGGTAACCCTGCCCCGCTTCAGGCGCCAGCCGAGCACCGCTGCGAAAAACCCTGCGGACATGGTCAGCGCTTCAGCCACCGCCAATGCGATGACGAAGGGCAACAGGTTCACTACCGGACCGCCGGCACTCGACGGGCGCATACCGGCACCAAACAGCATGCCGATGGCGAATACGCCGGACACCGACAGCAATGCCAGACCGAGTGCGATCGGGCCCCACGGCCACTGCCGCCAGTGCCGGCGACGACGCGGGATCTCCAGCGCCGCCTGCGGGTGCTGGCTCACGCGAAGCGCGAGAAGCCGTGCTTCTTGGTCACCGCGTCGAGCTCCATCAGGGTCTCCAGCAGGGCTTCCATCTGGTCCAGCGGCCACGCGTTGGGGCCGTCGGACAGTGCCTTGGACGGGTCCGGATGGGTCTCGGCGAACAGGCCGGAAATGCCCACGGCAACCGCAGCACGCGCCAGCACCGGCACATGCTCGCGCTGGCCACCGGAACTGGTGCCCTGCCCGCCCGGCAACTGCACCGAATGGGTGGCGTCGAACACCACCGGGCAGCCGGTATCGCGCATCACCGCCAGCGAACGCATGTCGCTGACCAGGTTGTTGTAGCCGAAGCTGGCACCACGCTCGCAGACCATGATCTGCTCGTTGCCGGTGGCCTTGGCCTTCTCGACCACGGGCTTCATGTCCCACGGTGCCAGGAACTGGCCCTTCTTGATGTTGACCGGCTTGCCGGCCGAGCACACCTTGCGGATGAAGTCGGTCTGGCGGACCAGGAACGCCGGGGTCTGCAGCACGTCCACCACCGAGGCCACTTCATCCATCGGGGTGTATTCGTGCACGTCGGTCAGCACCGGCACGCCGATCTGCTTCTTGACCTCGGCCAGCACCTTCAAGCCCTCTTCCATGCCCGGGCCACGGAAGGCCGTGCCGGAGGTGCGGTTGGCCTTGTCGAAGCTGGACTTGAAGATGAAGTTCACACCGAGCCGGTCGGTCACTTCCTTCAGCTTGCCGGCGGTATCCAGCTGCAGCTGCATCGACTCGATCACGCAGGGGCCGGCGATCAGGAACAGGGGCTGGTCCAGCCCGACCTCGAATCCACACAGTTTCATGGCGTTTCCTTGTTGTCCGCTACACCGGCAGTGCCGGTGCGCTGGGGTTGAAGCGAGCAAGATGGGGGCCGGCGGCCCCCATGACAAGTCAGGCGCGCACTTCCTGCAGCAGCTTGCCACCGGCCTTGCGCTCGCGCGCGGCACGGATGAAGCCGATGAACAGCGGGTGGCCATCGCGCGGGGTGGACAGGAACTCCGGGTGGGCCTGGCACGCCAGGAACCACGGGTGCTGGTCGCGCGACAGTTCCACCACTTCCACCAGGGTGTCGTCCATCGACTTGCCGGCGATCACCAGGCCGGCATCTTCCAGCTGGGTGCGGTAGCGGTTGTTGAACTCGTAGCGGTGGCGGTGGCGCTCGGACACCACGTCCTTGCCGTACAGCTCGCGGGCCAGCGTGCCCGGCTTCAGGCGCTGCTCCTGCAGGCCCAGGCGCATGGTGCCGCCGAGGTCGCTCTTGTCGTCACGCTTTTCCACATCGCCGGTGGCGGTGCGCCATTCGGTGATCAGGCCGATCACCGGGTTCGGCGACTGGCGATCGTTCTCGGTGCTGTTGGCGCCGTCCAGGCCGGCCACGTGGCGGGCGAAATCAACCACCGCCGCCTGCATGCCGTAGCAGATGCCGAAGTACGGCACCTGCTGCTCGCGGGCGAACTGCGAGGTCAGCACCTTGCCTTCGAAGCCGCGGTCGCCGAAGCCGCCCGGCACCAGGATGCCGTCGACGTCCTTCAGCGCGCCCATGTCGCTGCCTTCCAGGTCCTGGGCTTCCAGCCACTTCAGGTTGACCTTGGTGCGCTGGCGCAGGCCGCCGTGCTTGAGCGCTTCACCGACCGACTTGTAGGCATCCTGGTGGTCGACGTATTTGCCGACCACGGCGATGGTGACCTCATCCAGCGGGTGCAGGGTGGCGTCCACCGCCGCTTCCCACTCGTGCAGGTCGGCCGGGCCGGCCTTGTCGCCGAGCTTGAACTGGTTGATGACGATGTCATCCAGGCCCTGGGCGTGCAGGCCCATCGGGATGCGGTACAGCACGTCCACGTCCGGCACGCTGATCACCGCGCGCTCGGAGACGTTGGTGAACTGGGCGATCTTGCGGCGTTCCGAATCCGGCACCACCTGCTCGGAACGGCACAGCAGCACGTCCGGCTGGATGCCGATCGAGCGCAGTTCCTTGACCGAATGCTGGGTGGGCTTGGTCTTCAGCTCGCCGGCGGCGGCGATGTACGGCACCAGGGTCAGGTGCATGAACAGCGCCTTCTCCGGGCCGCGCTCGGTGCGCACCTGGCGGATCGCCTCCAGGAACGGCAGCGACTCGATGTCGCCCACGGTGCCGCCGATCTCGACCAGGGCCACGTCGAAGCCTTCGGTGGCCTCGTCCATGCAGCGGCGGATCTCGTCGGTGATGTGCGGGATGACCTGCACGGTGGCGCCCAGGTAGTCGCCGCGGCGCTCCTTGCGGATCACGTTCTCGTAGATGCGGCCGGTGGTGACCGAATTCTTGCGGCTCAGGCGGGTACGCACGAAGCGCTCGTAATGGCCCAGGTCCAGGTCGGTCTCGGCGCCGTCGTCGGTGACGTAGACCTCACCGTGCTGGAACGGGCTCATGGTGCCCGGATCGACGTTGATGTACGGGTCGAGCTTCATCATCGTGACGGTGAGGCCACGGGCTTCAAGGATGGAGGCAAGTGACGCGGCGGCAATGCCTTTGCCGAGCGAGGACACTACGCCGCCGGTTACGAAGATCAAGGGAGTCATGGCTGGGGGTGTCCTGTCAGGAAGGGGGAGACGGCGCCGGCGCGCAGGGCGGCGGACGACGTGAAGGGGAAAAGGGGGCGGATCCGGTCGGTCGGGGCGGTGGACACACGCACCGGGGACGGGATCGGGGAGACAGCGTGGGGACCGGTCGGCGAGGTCGGGGTGGCCGTGCCGGTCGCCGTTGGGACCGTCACCTTCTGCCTACCCTGCTGGCGATCGCGCACGATCAGGCCAGTCCATTCGCTGATGGATGACACGCACTGCTCCCGGAAAGCGCTAGTTTACAGATTGAAGGCCGCAAGCCCAAGCACTGGATTGCGGTCCCCACAAAAAAAGGCGCCCCGGCAAGGCCGGGGCGCCCATGGCAGCGGAAGAAGGCTCAGCGCTTCTTTTTGGCCTCTTCCTCTTCTTCCTTCTGCGGCGCCTGCGCGCCCTTGGCCTTCATGTCGGCCGTGGCCTGGGCCCGGCGCTTGGCCTTGGCGTCCGCCTCGGACTGGGCCTTGTCGGCCTGCTCGCCCTGCTGCGGCGTGGGCTGGCCCTGTCCGGCGTTCTGGGCCATGGCCAGCGGCACGGCCACGACGGCGGCGGCAATGGCAACGATGGTCAGCAACTTCTTCATGGGTCACTCCTCGCGGTATCGGCTTGGGATGGGGTCGCCGGGGTACGGTTTCCACCACGCACAGTGTATCCAACCCTGGTCGGCCGCCCCCTGAACGTGCGGCGTGCAAAAAAACCGTCCAGACCGCAAACTTCGCCGTCGCTTTGCGCTATATGAAAACAGATGAACGCCCGTTATAACGCCGCCGATATTGAAGTCCTGTCCGGCCTGGACCCGGTCAAGCGCCGCCCCGGCATGTACACCGACACCGCCCGCCCGAACCATCTGGCGCAGGAAGTCATCGACAACGCCGTCGATGAGGCCCTGGCCGGGCATGCCCGTACGGTCGAGGTCACCCTGTACAAGGACGGCAGCTGCGAGGTCAGCGATGACGGCCGCGGCATGCCGGTGGACATCCACCCCGAGGAGAAGATCCCCGGCGTCGAGCTGATCCTGACCCGCCTGCACGCGGGCGGCAAGTTCAACAACAAGAACTACACCTTCTCCGGCGGCCTGCACGGCGTGGGCGTGAGCGTGGTCAATGCGCTGTCGACCCTGGTCGAGGTGCACATCAAGCGCGAGGGCAGCGAACACCGCATCACCTTCCGCAATGGCGACCGCGCCAGCCCGCTGGAAGTGGTGGGCAGTGTCGGCAAGAAGAACACCGGTACCCGCGTGCGCTTCTGGGCCGACCCGAAGTACTTCGATACGCCCAAGTACAACCTGCGCGCCCTGCGCCACCTGCTGCGCGCCAAGGCGGTGCTGTGCCCCGGCCTGACCGTGAAGCTGCGCGACGAAGCCACCGACGAGCAGGACACCTGGTATTACGAAGATGGCCTGAGCGATTACCTCAAGGCCGAGCTGGGCGAGCGCGAGATGCTGCCGGCCGACCTGTTCGTGGGTCACCTGAAGAAAGAAAACGAGATCGTGGACTGGGCCCTGGCCTGGATTCCGGAAGGCGAGCTGGTCCAGGAAAGCTACGTCAACCTGATTCCGACCGCCCAGCACGGCACCCATGCCAATGGCCTGCGCACCGGCCTGACCGAGGCGCTGCGCGAGTTCTGCGACTTCCGCAACCTGCTGCCGCGCGGGGTCAAGCTGGCCCCGGAAGACGTGTGGGACCGGGTGTCGTTCGTGCTGTCGCTGAAGATGACCGACCCGCAGTTCAGCGGCCAGACCAAGGAGCGCCTGTCCTCGCGCCAGGCCGCCGGGTTTGTGGAGGGTGCCGCGCACGACGCCTTCAGCCTGCTGCTGAACCAGAACGTGGAGATGGGCGAGAAGATCGCCCAGCTGGCCATCGAGCGCGCCAGTGCGCGCCTGAAGACCGAAAAGCTGGTGACCCGCAAGAAGGTCACCCAGGGCCCTGCCCTGCCCGGCAAGCTGGCCGACTGCATCAGCCAGGACCTGTCGCGCACCGAGCTGTTCCTGGTGGAAGGCGACTCGGCCGGCGGCAGTGCCAAGCAGGCGCGCGACAAGGACTTCCAGGCGATCATGCCGCTGCGCGGCAAGATCCTGAACACCTGGGAAGTGTCCTCGGGCAGCGTGCTGGCCTCGGAGGAAGTGCACAACCTCGCCATCGCGATCGGCTGCGACCCGGGCAAAGACGACATCAGCGGGCTGCGCTACGGCAAGGTGGTGATCCTGGCCGACGCCGACTCGGACGGCCTGCACATCGCCACGCTGTTGACCGCCCTGTTCCTGAAGCATTTCCCGGCGCTGGTCGATGCCGGCCACGTGTTCGTGGCAATGCCGCCGCTGTTCCGTATCGACGTGGGCAAGCAGGTGTTCTACGCGCTGGATGAAGAAGAGAAGCGCACCATGCTGGACAAGATCGAGCGCGAGAAGATCAAGGGCACGGTCAGCGTGACCCGCTTCAAGGGCCTGGGCGAGATGAACCCGCCGCAGCTGCGCGAGTCGACCATCCACCCCGATACGCGCCGTCTGGTGCAGCTGACCATCGACGATGGCGAACAGACCCATTCGCTGATGGACATGCTGCTGGCCAAGAAGCGCGCGGGCGACCGCAAGCAGTGGCTGGAGAACAAGGGCGACCTGGCCTCGCTGGAAGTCTGATCGCAGCGCCAGCTGCAGTCCGATGAGAGAGCCCGCCTACCGGCGGGCTTTTTTTGTTCTTCTGCCGCCCGTGTGACGGGCAGGTAATGCACCCTGAACCTCTCCGGGCGCGGTCGCGTGCGGGAAACGGCGATAATCGAACACGGTTCACCGCCAAACCTTCAGATGACCGCCATCCGCCCCGCCCTGCCCGCCGACTACGACCGCATCACCGACGTGTGGGAGGCATCGGTGCGGGCCACCCACGACTTCCTGCCCGAGCATGCCATCCAGACGCTGCGACCGCTGATCCGCGAGGTCTACCTGGCGGTGGTGGACCTGTGGGTGTATTGCGATGCGCACGGCGCGATCGACGGCTTTGTCGGGGTCGCCGACGGCCGCATCGAAATGCTGTTCATCCACCCGCAGCGGCGTGGCGGTGGCATCGGCAAACACCTGCTGCGACATGCCATCGAGACGCTCGGTGCCACCGCACTGGACGTCAACGAACAGAACCCGCAGGCGGTCGGCTTCTACCAGCACCTGGGCTTCGTCGTCACCGGGCGCTCGCCGCTGGATGGCCAGGGTCAACCGTATCCATTGCTGCACATGGCGCTGCCCGATGCGGCCCGCCCCTCTTCCTGATCGAGTGTTCCCATGTATTTCGACCCGACCCTGCAGCTCCACAGCGCGCGCCTGGTACTGAGCCCGATTCGCGCCAGCGACGGCGCCGCCCTGTTCGCCATCCAGTCCGATCCGGCGGTGATGCGCTACTGGAACCACCCCGCCTGGACCGACATCAAGCAGGCCTACGCGCAGATCCTGGACGACCTGACCGCGATGCGGGCCGGCACCCAGCTCAAGCTGGGCATCCGCGAGCACGCCGATGCGCCGCTGCTTGGCATCTGCGTGGTGTTTGCGATCGATGCCGATTCACGCCGCGCCGAGATCGGCTACCACCTGGCGCCCGAGGCGCAGGGCAAGGGCTACATGCGCGAAGCGCTGCAGTGTTTCATCGACCACCTGCTGGACGACCGCGGCCTGCGCCGGCTGGAAGCCGAGATCGACCCGCGCAACGTGCCGTCGGCCCGCGTGCTGGAGCAGATCGGCTTCCAGCGCGAAGGCCTGCTGCGCGAGCGCTGGTGCGTGGGTGGTGAGCTGTCCGACTCGGCGTTGTATGGTCTGTTGGCGGGCGATCGCAGCGCCTGAGCAGTGCGTCGGGGGCGGACACCGGTCGGGGGCTACTCCTGCGTCCTGCTGCAATGGCGATTCCGGGCGGGGCGCGCCGATGCGTCCCCCTGCAATGGCCACCCCGGTAGGGTCGCGCCCCGGCCGACTGCCGATAACGGCGCAACGTTCGGTGGTGGCATGACCCTCAAACAACATCCCGTCCGTCACCGCGCGCGCGGATGCCGATCATTCCCATGCCGATATCGCGGCGGCGGGGGTACACGGCAGTCGGCTGGGGCGCGACCCTACCGAAGCGCGCGCCGGACCAACGAGTCGCATGGGCCAACACCGATAGGGTCGTGCCGATGCGTCCCGCAGCAATGGGCACCCAAGGTAGGGTCGCGCCCCGGCCGACTGCCGATAACGGCGCAACGTTCGATGGTGGCATGACCCTCAAACAACATCCCGTCCGTCACCGCGCGCGCGGATGCCGATCATTTCCATGCCGATATCGCGGCGGCGGAGGTTCACGGCAGTCGGCTGGGGCGCGACCCTACCGAAGCGCCGTGCCGGACCAACGAGTCGCATGGGCCAACACCGATAGGGTCATGCCGATCCGTCCCGCAGCAATGGGCACCCAAGGTAGGGTCGCGCCCCGGCCGACTGCCGATAACGGCGCGACGTTCGGTGGTGGCATGACCCTCAAACAACATCCCGTCCGTCACCGCGCGCGCATGCCGATCATTTCCATGCCGATATCGCGGCGGCGGGGGTTCACGGCAGTCGGCTGGGGCGCGACCCTACCGAAGCGCCGTGCCGGCCCAACGCGTCACATGGGCCAATACCGGTCGGGTCATGCCGATGCGTCCCGCAGCAATGGGCACCCAAGGTAGGGTCGCGCCCCGGCCGACTGCCGATAACGGCGCAACGTTCGATGGTGGCATGACCCTCGAACAACATCCCGTCCGTCACCGCGCGCGGATGCCGATCATTTCCATGCCGATATCGAGGCGGCGGGGGTTCACGGCAGTCGGCTGGGGCGCGACCCTACCGGCGTTCGGCGTTCGGCGTCACGGCATCCGGCGTCCCGGTGTCCTGCATTCGGCGTCCCGGCGTGCGGGAACGCGGGCCGGGGACCCGCTTCCTGCCGCCGCCGCGCCGGGATCTGTCGGGCACGCCCGTCTGATGCATTGTTTGCGTCCACAAAAAACCCGCCTTTCGGCGGGTTTTTCGTGGCAGCCGGGCAGAGCCCGGCTCTACAGGCGCAGGCTTATGCCCAGCCGAACAGTTCGAACAGGCGCAGGATCAGGTACGCGCAGCCGCCTGCCGCCGGGATCGTGAGGATCCAGGCCCAGACGATGCGCTCGATCACGCCGAAGCGCAGCGAACGCGGGTTCTTGGCGTAACCCACGCCCATGATCGCGGTGGAGATGCTGTGCGTGGTCGAGACCGGCATGCCGAAATGCGCCGCCAGGGTCAGGATCGTGGCCGAGCTGGTCTCTGCGGCGAAGCCGTGGATCGGATGCAGCTTGACCATCTTGTGACCCAGGGTCTTGATGATCTTCCAGCCGCCCGAAGCGGTACCGGCGGCCATCACCACGGCGCAGGTCAGCACGATCCACATCGCGATGCCGTCACCGGCGCTCGCGTCCGGATGCATGAAGGCCAGCCACGACGGCAGGTCGTTCAGCGCACCGGTCGCTTCGGCGCCGATCAGGGTCATGGCGATGATGCCCATGGTCTTCTGCGCGTCGTTGTGGCCGTGGGCGAAGCCCATGTAGGCCGCCGACACGATCTGTGCCTTGCCGAAGAACGCATTGACGATGCGCGGACGCGCCAGCCGCCCGAGCCAGCCACCGGCCTTGGCCATGCCGGCGATGATCGCCCATAGCAGCAGCATCACCACGATGCCCAGCAGGAAGCCGGCCACCGGCGAGGTGATCATCGGCAGGAACACTTTCCACAGCAGGCCCTTGTTCTGGGCCCAGGTGCCGATCCGCTCGGACCAGATCAACGCATCCCAGTTGTTGTGGGCCGCGGCCAGGCCGGCGCCGCACAGGCCGCCGATCAGGGCGTGCGAGGACGACGAGGGAAGGCCCTTCCACCAGGTGATCAGGTTCCAGATGATGCCGCCCAGCAGCGCGCACAGGATCACCTGCGGGGTCACATCGACCACGTTGGTGTTGAGCAGGCCCGAAGCGATGGTCAGCGCCACGGCGGTGCCGGTCAGGGCGCCGATGAGGTTCATGAAAGCCGCGAGCATCACCGCCCAACCGGGCGAGAGCACTTTGGTCGCCACCACGGTGGCGATGGAGTTGGCGGTGTCGTGGAAGCCGTTGATGAACTCGAAGACGAGCGCGGCCAGGATCACCACCAGGACAAGGGTCAGCATGCTGTGGCGTCCGTCAGCTGTTCTTCAGCACGATCTGGTACGCCACCACACCGGCCTCGCGGCAACGGTCGATGGCTTTTTCCAGGATCTCGAAGAACTCCTTGAGCAGGAACATCTGCAGGTTGTCCAGGCGGCCGGAGTAGATGTCGCGGTACAGCTCGAGCATCAGGCGGTCGGCTTCGTTCTCCAGCGAGCGCAGCTTCTCGTTGAGCGCGGTCATCCGGTCCAGGTTCATGTGGCGCAGGTCGTTGACCATCTCCACCACCACGCTGGCAGCCTGTTCGAGCATCGCCGCGCGCGGCGCGAAATCGATGTGCTCCAGGTGGGCGGTGGCCAGCGAGTAGCGGTCGGCGAACTTCTCGACCTGCTTGGGGATCTTGTACAGCGCCGACCCCAGCGCTTCGATGTCCTCGCGCTCGATCGGGGTCATGAAGCTGTCCACCAGCGCCTGGCTGATCTTGTCCGAGGCGGCACGTTCGCGCAGGCGGGCCAGCTTGAAGGCGTCCAGCGCCGGCTGGCGGTCCGAATCGCGCAGCATGGCGTGCAGCGCCTTGGCGCTGTCCTGGGCGGCCTGGGCAGCCTCGTCCAGCAGGGTGTAGAACTGTTTGCCGGAGCCGAAAATGGTCTGCAGAGAGAACATTGAGAAACCTATTCGCCGTCGAGGAAGGACGGCACCGGGCGGAATTATGACGGTTTGATGTCCACTCCGGGTACTCCCCCCTGTCTTCACACCGTAAAGGGGCTGCCTGAACGACTCTGTTTGCTTCCCTGCCCCGGCCTTTTGTTAAGATGCGCGGGCGCCTTCGGGCGCACTCTATGGACGACGACCCTTATCCCCCGCCGCACCGCCGCGCTCACGCGCCCTACGGTAGCCGCCATCGCTTGAACACGCCCTCCCTGCCACCAACCGGGGACGACGCCCGTGTTTGAACTGATTATTGTCCTGGCCCTGATCCTGCTCAACGGCTTCTTTGCCATGTCCGAGATGTCGGTCATGACTTCACGCAAGAGCCGCCTTAAGCAGATGGCCGGCACCAGCAAGCGCGCCGCACGCGCGCTGGAACTGTCTGAAAAGCCCGAAAGCTTCCTTTCCACGGTGCAGATCGGGATCACCCTGATCGGCATCCTGACCGGTGTGTTCGGCGGCGAGGCGATCGGCCTGGCCATCGCCGAGTGGCTGCACGGTGTCTTCCCCGCCTTTGCCTACGCCAGTGAAGTGGGCAAGGCACTGGCCGTGGCCCTGATCACCTTCCTGACGCTGATCTTCGGCGAACTGGTGCCCAAGCGGCTGGCGATCACCCGCTCGGAGGACATCGCCGGGCTGGTCGCCTGGCCGATGGGCTGGCTGTCCCGGATCGCCTTCCCGGCGGTGTGGCTGCTCTCGCACAGCACCCGGCTGGTGCTGCGCGTGCTGGGCCTGGGCAAGGACGAGGCCGCATCGGTGACCGAAGAGGAGATCCGCATGCTGGTGGCCGAAAGCCACGAGGCCGGCGTCATCGACGCGCACGAGCGCGACATGATGAACCGGGTGATGCGCCTGGGCGACCGGACCGCCGACAGCCTGATGACCCCGCGCAACCGGATCGCCTGGCTGGACACCGTGGCCGACCCGGAGAAAAACATCGCCACGATGCGCGAGAACGAGTTCTCGCGGTACCCGGTGTACCGGGACAACGACCAGGACATCGTGGGCGTGCTGGAAGTGAAGAGCCTGGTGACGCGCCTGGTGCGCGATGACCATTCGCTGTTCCAGCAGCTGCGCGAGCCGCTGTACGTGTCCGAATCCACCCATGCGATGAAGCTGCTGGAGATCTTCCGCGAGGAACAGCAGTCGATGGCGTTGGTGGTGGACGAGTACGGCGAGATCCAGGGCCTGGTGACCATCAGCGACCTGATGGGCGCGGTGGTCGGCCGCCTGCAGTCGGTGGAGAACGTGGACGAGGACGCCCTGGTGGTGACCCGTGAGGACGGCTCCTACCTGGTCGACGGCTCGCTGTCGATCGAAGACCTGCGCGAACTGATGGGCAATGCCGAACTGCCCGACGCCGAGGACGGCGACTACTACACGCTGGCCGGCATGTGCATCCACTTCTTCGGGCGCATTCCGCACGCGGGCGAGTATTTCGACTGGGCCGGCTGGCGCATCGAGATCGTCGACCTGGACGGCGCGCGGGTGGACAAGCTGCTGCTGCGCACGCTGTCCGAAGAAGAGACCGATGAACTCACCGGCTGATCCAACTCCGCCGGACGAGGGGCGGCCGGCATACCGCAACGAAGGCATCCGCACGTTGCTGGCGATGTTCGACCACGGCGACCCGGAGGAGCGGCTGCTGCTGGGCAAGATCCTGCAGGACCTGCAGCAGAGCGCGTTCGGCGTGTTCCTGTTCGTGGCGATCCTGCCGGCCTTCATCCCGATTCCCGGGGTGGGCGGCGCGGTGAGTGGCCCGCTGATCCTGCTGATCGGCGGGCAGATGCTGTTCGGCCTGCGCCGACCCTGGCTGCCGAAGTTCATCGCCAACCGCGGCCCGAAGCGCGGCACGATGCACCGGTTCCTGGCCCGTATCGACCGACCGCTGCGACGATTGGACACGCTGCTGAAGCCGCGCCTGCCCGCGCTGCTCGTGCCACTGCCGGCGCACGCGCTCACCGGCCTGCTGCTGATCCTGGTGGCGGTGCTGCTGTCGCTGCCGATCCCGTTCACCAACTACCTGTTCGGCTTCCAGCTGCTGTTGTTCGCGCTGGCGCTGCTGGAACGCGACGGCATGCTGATGCTGTTGAACTGGATCGGCGCGCTGGCTGCCGTGCTGTTCTTCGGCTTCAGCTCCGGACAGCTGGTGAGCTACACGGTGGAACAGGTCCAGCGCTGGTTCTGACGCCGCGCCGACCAACGGTCGGCGCCTACCGACGCGACACCACGCCCCCCACCCGGACGGTCACGCCCCCACCCCGACGGTCACGCCCCCACCCCGACGGTCACGCCCCCCGGACGGTAGAGCCGACCGTTGGTCGGCTTCCCACCGACAAGGATAGAGCCGACCGTTGGTCGGCTTCCCACCGACAAGGGTAGAGCCGACCGTTGGTCGGCTACCCACCGACAAGGGTAGAGCCGACCGTTGGTCGGCTTCCCAGCAATTGCCCGGCACCTGCCCGACGATCGCCCAACCATCACGCCCCAGGCTTGAGGTCCACCGTCCCGGTATCCGACAACGCGCCCGGGTCATCCGTAACGGCCGACAACACGAAATACAGCGCACTACCCAGAAGACCGCCCGGGCCATCCCAATACTCGGCCGATTCGGCGCTCACATGGATCAGCCGTAGGTTGGGGTCGTCCTTGCCGCCGGGGAAGAACAGCTTCATCGCCGGCGACCACAGTTCCTCGATCTTCGCGCGGTCATCGACGATGCGCGCGGTGCCGGCAACCGAGACGTAGGTGTTGCCCGAGGGCGAGGAATAGGACACGTTGACGCGCGGGTTGAGCGCGATCTCGGCCACCTTGGGGCTGTCGGCTTCGGTGGCGAACCAGAGGTCGCCATCGAACTCGACTTCCTGCGTGCCGAGCGGACGGCTGTAGAGCCGGCCGTCGACACCGACGGTGGTGAACATGGCGATGTCGACATCGCGGATCATGCCCGCCAGTTGTTTGATGTGCTGTTGGCGGTCGTGTTCTGCCATGGACGTAACTCCTGAAACGGGAGCCCCCATCACAGCCGATCGGCAGCCACGGCAGCGTGAACCATGCGGTCACGCCGCCTTCGCGCGCGTCCCGGATGGCCGCGCGCATTCGCAACGGCGTCCTTACGCGTTGGCCTTCCACGCCTGCATCGCCAGCCCGAACGAGCGCTTGCGGGCGGCATGATCGAAGATGTTGGCCGTGAGCAGCAGTTCATCGGGCTTGTGGCGCGCCGCGAACGCCGCCATGCCCTCGCCCACCTGGCGCACGTCACCGACCACCGCGCAGGCCAGCGCGTTCTGCACGCCCAGCTTTTCATGCGGCTGCCAGAAATCTTCGATGTCGTCGATCGGCGGCGGAATCAGCCCCGGCTTGCCGCGCCGCAGGTTGACGAAGCTCTGCTGTTGGGTCGTGAACAGACGCTTGGCCTCGGCCTCGGACTCGGCCGCCACCACGTTGATGCCCAGCACCGCGTACGGGGCTTCCAGGTACTGCGACCGGCGGAACTCGCGGCGATACACCGCCAGCGCCTCGTCCATCGCATCGGGCGCGAAGTGCGACGCGAACGCGAACGGCAGGCCCATCGCGGCGGCCAGGCGCGCGCTGAACAGGCTTGAGCCAAGCAGCCACACCGGCACCGGGATGCCCGCACCGGGCACGGCGCGCACGGCCTGGCCGGTCTGGGCCGGTTCGAAGTAATGCAGCAGTTCGCGCACGTCCTGGGGGAACTGGTCGGCGCTGTCGAAGTAGCGGCGCAGGGCGCGCGCGGTGGGCTGGTCGGTGCCGGGCGCACGGCCCAGGCCCAGGTCGATGCGATCGGGGTAGAGCGAGGCCAGCGTGCCGAACTGCTCGGCCACCTGCAGCGGCGAATGGTTGGGCAGCATGATGCCGCCGGCGCCGACGCGGATGCGACGGGTGCCGCCGGCCACGTGGCCGATCAACACAGCGGTGGCGGCGCTGGCGATGCCCGGCATGTTGTGGTGCTCGGCCAGCCAGTAGCGGTGGTAGCCCCAGCCTTCGGCGTGCTGGGCCAGGTCCAGCATGTTGGCGAAGGCCTGGGTGGTGTCACTGCCCTCGCAGACGGGGGCCAGATCAAGAATCGACAATTGCATGGACGCGTTCCCTCCAGAAGTCATCCCATCCAGATGGGGCTGGCCACCGCCCGCCGCCAGTGCCGGTGGCGGGATGCTGATTCCCGCGGTTCGGCTTCGTGAGGGTGCCGCGTAGCTTCCGGTCGGGCCGCGCCCTGCCCGGCATCACGCGCTCAGGCGGCGTCGGCACCGGGTTGATCGACCAGCGGCTGCAACTGCGCATCCAGCGCCACGCGCTCGTCGAACACGAAGCACCGGCCCTCGTATCCTTCGCCGCCGACGGCCTCGAAATAGCCCAGGATGCCGCCGTCCAGCTGCAGCACGTTGTCCATGCCGTCGTTGCGCATCCACAACGCGGCCTTTTCACAGCGGATGCCGCCGGTGCAGAAGCTGACCACGGTGCTGTCGCGCAGCGCCTCGCGGTGCGGCGCCAGTGCGTCGGGCAGGTCGGTGAACTTGGTGATCGGCAGCACCAGCGCATCCTGGAAGGTGCCGTACTCGATTTCCTGGGTGTTGCGGGTGTCCAGCATCACCACCGGCTTGCCGGCATCATCATGGCCCTGGCGCAGCCAGCGCTGCACCGTGGCCGGGTCCACCGACGGGGCGCGCGGGTAGGCCAGCGGCTGCCCGTCGTCGATGCGGAAGCTGATGATCTCCGGCTTGACCTTGGCCTTGAGCCGCGCGAATGGCTGCATCTGGCTGTAGCTGGTTTTCACCCGCAACCCGGCAAAGCGCGGGTCGGCGTGCAGGGCAGCGTAGAAACCGGCAATGCTGGTTTCGGTGCCGGCCAGGAACAGGTTGATGCCCTCGCCCGCCACCAGAATGGTGCCGCGCAGGCCGCCCGCAGTGGCGCGCTCCAGCAGCGTGGCGCACAGCGCGTCGGGGTCGGCGATGGAGGTGAAATGGTAGGCGGCGGTATTGGCGATCATCGGCCCATTATAAATGCCGACCGCCCCGCTGCCGGGGCCATGACTGCCGGCGGTTCAGCCGCGCAGCAGCACGAACGGCAGGAACACCAGCGCCGCCGCGGCAACCATGCCCAGCAGCACGGCGACCACGAACAGCGGCCGGCGCTGCAGCAGGCTGCCGAAGGTTTCGGCGGTGCCATCGCGCAGCGCTGCCTCGCGCTCGGCCCGCACGCGTACCCCGCGGGCCTCCTGGTAGGGCGCCATCACCGCCTTCGCCCGCGGCAGGTCCTCGTTGTCACGGATCCAGATCCCGCCCCAGGAGATCCCCCACGGGCTGGGCTCGGTGCGGTAATGGGCGATGCCCGCCTGGTCCAGCAGGGCGATCACGTCCTGGATTTCATCGTCCGCGACATTGCGCAGGTTGAGCAGCAGTTTCGACATGCGCCCATGATAGCGCCCGGCGATGCGCTACCCTTGCGTCCCGTTTTTGCGATCCGGAGCCGCCATGCGCCGCCTGCCCTCCTATCTGCTTGCCCCCCTGATGCTGCTGGCGATTGCCGGCTGCACCCCGCCCGGTCCGCCCCCGGGCGGCACGATCGCGCAGTTCGAGAAGATCGATACCCAGCCGGGCACCGGCGCCGAGGCCACGCCCGGCAGCAAAGTGACCGTGCATTACACCGGCTGGGTCTACGACGAGCGCACCGCCGACAAGCACGGCGACAAGTTCGACAGCTCGGTCGACCGTGGCGAGCCTTTCAGCTTCGACCTCGGCAAGGGCCAGGTCATCAAGGGCTGGGACGAAGGCTTCGCCGGCATGAAGGTGGGCGGCAAGCGCACCCTGATGATTCCGGCCGAATACGGCTACGGCGACCGGGGTGCCGGCCCGATCCGGCCCGGTTCGTCGCTGGTGTTCGATGTCGAGCTGCTCGACGTCACCCCGCGCTGATTGGCCTGCATGACCCTTTCCAGCACTGCCGCACGACGTGTGGCGATCATTGGCGGTGGCCCGGCCGGGCTGATGGCGGCCGAAACCGTGCGCGCCGCCGGCCACCAGGTCGATGTGTATGAGGCCAAAGGCTCGCCCGGGCGCAAGTTCCTGATCGCCGGCAAAGGCGGCCTGAACCTGACCCACTCCGATGCGCACGAGGTGTTCGTGGCGCGCTACCGCGAGCGGGCCGCCGAGGTGGGCGCATGGCTGGCCGACTTCGATGGCCCGGCACTGCGCGACTGGGCGCTGGGTTTCGGCGTGGAGACTTACGTGGGCAGTTCCGGCCGGGTGTTCCCGGTGGACCGCAAGGCCGCCCCGCTGCTGCGTGGCTGGGTGCGCCGCCTGAAGGAACAGGGCGTACGCCTGCATGTGCAGCATCGCTGGACCGGCTGGGCAGACGACGGTGCCCTGCGCTTTGAAACGCCCGAGGGCGAAGTCACGGTGCAGGCCGATGCCGTGGTTCTGGCGATGGGCGGTGGCAGCTGGCCACAGCTTGGCTCGGATGCGGCATGGGTGGCACCGCTGGCCGCGCGCGGCATTGATATGGCGCCGCTGCAATCGGCCAACTGCGGCTTTGACGTCGACTGGACCGCGTACTTCCGCGATCGCCAGGCCGGTGCTCCGTTGAAGCCGCTGGTGGCCCATTGGGCCGCGCTGGACGGTCAACCGCGCACGCTGCAGGGCGAATGCGTGATCAGCGCCGATGGCATCGAAGGCAGCCTGATCTATGCGATGGCCGCCGACCTGCGCGACACCCTCGCCCGCGATGGCGCGGTGACGCTGCATCTGGACCTGCTGCCCGGCCAGACCGAGGCGCAGCTGCTGGACAAGCTGCAGCGCCCCCGCCAGGGCCGCAGCTTCGGCGAGCACCTGCGCCGCCAGCTGGGCCTTGGCGGGGTCAAGTCGGCGCTGCTGTTCGAAGTGCTGGGCAAGGACGCCGGCCAATTGCCGGCCGACCGCATCGCCGCTGCATTGAAGCGGCTGCCGCTGTCGCTGCTGCGCCCGCGCCCGATGGCCGAGGTGATCAGCACCGCCGGCGGCGTCCGCCTGGAGGCGCTGGACGCGCAGCTGATGCTGCGGCAGATGCCAGGCACGTTCTGCGCTGGCGAGATGCTGGATTGGGAAGCACCCACCGGTGGCTACCTGCTGACCGCCTGCTTTGCCAGCGGGCTGCGCGCCGGGCGCGGCGTGATCGAGTACCTGCAGGCCCGGTAAACGGGCGGCGTTGAAACGCCGGTGACGGGCGCCGTGGAAACGGTAGTGCCGGCCGCTGGCCGGCTCCATGCAGATCCATGGGCACCACGAGGAGCCGGCCAGCGGCCGGCACTACCTTGCATCACGGGCACCGCGGGGAGCCGGCCAGCGGCCGGCACTACCGGGTCAGGGGCGTTGCATGCGCACCGAAGCGAGCGCGACGCCGCTGGGGTGCGGGTAGGTTTCCTCGCGCAGCGCGCGGAAACCGCAGCGCTGGTAGAACGGGACCGCATTGAGCGAGGCCGACAGAACCAGCGGCCTGTCCGGATCGGCCAAGGCCTGCAGGGCCTGCATCAAGGCCTGGCCGATGCCACGCCCGCCGCAGTCGGGGTCGACGAACAGCGCATCGATTTCATTGCCTGCCGTGTCGAGGATGCCGTAGCCCAGCAGCTGCCCTGCCCCGTCCTCGGCCACGACGCAGCCGCCCTGCGCGATCAGCCCAGCGTACTGCGCCGGCGGCGGCGAGGCCGCCCACGGCGCGATCACCTCGGGCGGGTACGCCGTGCTGCACAGCTCACGCACGCAGCGGGTGCGCAGCCCCCACAGCCGCTCGGCCTCCTCGGCCGTCCCCACCCGTAGCGCCGGGCTCTGCCCGGCAGCTCCACCATCACGAACCGTTCCAGCCATCATCGCGACTTGCTCGTGCGCAGTGCCTGGATCCGCGCCGGCGGCTGGAACGAATCGCTGCGTGCGTCGCTCCAGTAATCATGGAACACCGCGTGGTCGGGCACCTGCCGCAGCAGTTCACCCGGCGCCAGGTACCGGTACAACGACGCCAGCGAGCGGATCTCCACCGGCGATACCCGGCGCAGGATGTGCTCCGGGCCCAGTTCGGACGGGTGGTTCAAGCCGGCCGCGCACAACAGGTCGCGCAGCGCGCGCACGGTGTTGTCGTGGTAACTGTGCACGCGGGTAGCCTTGTCGGCCGCATCCAGGTGGCGCCAGCGGTGCGGGTCCTGGGTGGCAATACCGGTGGGGCATTTGTCGCTGTGGCAGCTCAGCGACTGGATGCAGCCCAGCGCAAACATGAAGCCGCGCCCGGCATTGCACCAGTCCGCGCCCAGCGCGATGGTGCGCGCGATCTCGAACGCACTGGTGACCTTGCCGGCCGCGCCCAGCTTGATCCGGTCGCGCAGGTCCAGCCCGACCAGCGTGTTGTGGACCAGCAGCAGCGCTTCGTGCATCGGCACGCCGACGTGGTCGATGAACTCGGCCGGTGCCGCACCGGTACCGCCTTCGGCACCGTCGACCACGATGAAGTCCGGCAGCAGCTGGGTCTCGTGCATCGCCTTGGCAATGCCGAACCACTCCCACGGATGGCCGATGGCCAGCTTGAAACCGACCGGCTTGCCACCGCTCAACTCGCGCAGGCGCGCCACGAACTGCAGCAGCTCCACCGGCGTGCTGAACGCCGAGTGCTTGGACGGCGACACGCAATCCACACCCATCGGCACGCCACGGGTGACCGAGATTTCCGCGCTGACCTTGGCCGCCGGCAGCACGCCGCCATGGCCGGGCTTGGCGCCCTGGGACAGCTTGATCTCGATCATCTTCACCTGATCGGTGTTGGCATTGGCCACGAACTTCTCTTCGCTGAAACCGCCCGCGTCATCGCGGCAGCCGAAGTAGCCCGAGCCGATTTCCCACACCAGGTCGCCGCCCATCTCGCGGTGATAGGGCGAGATCGAGCCTTCGCCGGTGTCGTGGTAGAAACTGCCGCGGCGCGCGCCCTCGTTGAGGGCACGGATTGCGTTGGCCGACAGCGAGCCGAAGCTCATCGCCGAGATATTGAACACGCTGGCCGAATACGGCTTGGCGCAATTGGGGCCGATCAGCACGCGGAAATCGCTGTGCGCGATCTCGGTGGGGGCCAGCGAATGGTTGATCCACTCGTAGTCCACCGCATAGGTGCTGCGCAATGTACCGAACGGCACCACGTCCATTTCGTTCTTGGAGCGCTGGTAGATCAGCGCGCGCTGCTGCCGCGAGAACGGCACGTCCTCCAGGTCGCTCTGTACGAAGTACTGGCGGATTTCCGGGCCGATCGACTCCAGCCCGTAGCGGAAATGCGCCATCACCGGGTAGTTGCGGCGCAGCGTGCTGCGCTTCTGCAACAAGTCCCAGGTGCCCAGCACCACCACCGCGAGGGTGCCGCCGACGCCCCAATACCAGGCGGGCCAGATCGTGGCCAGCCACACGCAGACGGGCAACAACAGGATGGCGAGCACGTAGACCAGGTAACGATGCATGGCTTTCCTCGATCAATAACGCATTCGAGTCTACAACCGGTCGTCGACAACGTCCCGTGGCCAGACCGATTTGACGTCGTACACCACCCCGTCGGGGGTGAGCAGTGCGCGGATGGTGGCCGCGTCGAACGCACGGAACTCGTCATGGGCCACGGCCAGCACCACGGCATCGAACGCGCCGGGATCGGCCCGCTCCACCCAATGCACGCCGCTGCCGGCCAACACCGCCGGTCCCACCCACGGGTCCTGCACGTCCACCCGCGCACCGGCCGCCTGCAGCGACTGCGCCAGCTCCAGCGCGCGGCTGTTGCGCAGGTCCGGGCAGTTTTCCTTGAAGGTCACGCCCAGCACCAGGATGCGCGCAGCGGCCGGCGACGTGCCGCGCCCCGCCAGCAGCGCCAGCACGCGTTGCGCCACATGCGCACCGACCCGGTTGTTGACCTGCCGCGCGGTGTGGATCAGGTCCGGGTGGTAGCCCACGCTTTCGGACTTGTGCAACAGGTAATAGGGGTCCACGCCAATGCAGTGGCCGCCGACCAGGCCCGGCCGGAACGGCAGGAAGTTCCACTTGCTGCCCGCTGCATCCAGCGATGCCGAGCCGGTCGAATATCAGCGCCAGCTCGTTCACCAGCGCGATGTTGACGTCGCGCTGGATGTTCTCGATCACCTTGGCCGCTTCGGCCACGCGGATCGACGGCGCCGGCCACGTGCCGGCGGTGATGATGGTCGCGTACAGCGCATCGACCCGCGCGGCGATCTCGGGGGTCGAACCGGAGGTGATCTTGCGGATGTCGGGCAGGCGGCGCTGGCGGTCACCGGGATTGATTCGCTCGGGGCTGTAGCCGCAATGGAAATCGTGGTTGAACCGCAGCCCGGAACCGGCTTCCAGCAGCGGCACGCACACTTCCTCGGTGGTGCCCGGGTAGACGGTGGATTCGTAGATCACCAGGTCGCCCGGCTTGAGCACGGCGGCGATCAGCGACGAGGCGCTTCGCAACGGACCCAGGTCCGGCTGCTCCAGCGCATCGATCGGCGTGGGCACCGTGACGATGTAAATGGTGCACGCGGCCAGTTCGGCGGGATCGGCGGTGTAACGGGCGTGCCGTGCGGCGGCAAGCTCGTGCGGCTCCATTTCCAGGGTGTGGTCATGCCCACGCTGGAGCTCCTCGACCCGCGCGTGGTCGATGTCGAACCCGAGTGTTGGCTGACGGGCGCCGAACGCAACAGCCAGCGGCAAACCGACGTAGCCAAGCCCGATCACCGCGATACGTGGCGCATCCGCAGCGCCTGCCCCAACGACCATCAGCCGCGCCCCTGAGGTAGGCAGCAGGTGCAGGTGGGGGGCGGCAATGGGGCGGAAGGACTCATGGGGGCGGCGCCGGGAAACGAATGGCACAGCCTAACGCGGGAAGCCGCATGCCACAAAGAACAAAGCCGCCGTCCGCGGAGAGTACGGACGACGGCCAACAAAATGGTCCAGCTGCGGTTACTACCCTTTCAGACAGCCTGGCGGAGTTTCCGCAGGACCGGTCACAGCTGGTAGAGAGATAGTAGGCGCGGACCCGTGATGTTCTTGTTACGGCAAACGAACAGTTGCGTTACGAGCCGAGCATGACCGCCGCCGGCTCCAGTTCACCGGACACCCCGGTCCACAGTTCGAGCAGGCGGGCGAACCCCACCCGGCCCTGGCCTTCGATCGGCGCTGCCGGGTTGAAGCCTTCCCATGCGGTCTCGATCATGCCGGTCAGTACCTGCGGTTCGATCGCCGCCGACGCCATCGTCCACCGCGGGAAGTGGCGGGTCAGCACCGAGCCACGTGCCAGCTCACGCAGGAACAGATGGCTGCGCGAATTCAGGACACGCTGGTAAACCGAATCGACGCCGTCTTCGGGGCCTTCGAAATACTGCAGGAAACGGGTGCCGTCGAACATGAGCACGCCGGTGACCCCGGCGACCTTGTTGAAGCTTGTCGCCGCGGCAAGGATGCGATCGATATCCGATGCTTGAATCCCTTCGAAGGCGACGCTGGTGTAGGCGATCGCACGCAACGGCATGCAGTCAGAACTCCCCTGAGAACTGCTTGGACTATGCCACGAACCTGCATGTGTAGATAGATGATGACGGGGCACCACGGCACCGGCAGGCGTGCGTCCGTGTGTCGCAGGCTCAGGGCGCCTGGACCTCGAACCCGGCCTGCTCCAGGCGCGCCAGATAGCCACCGGGCTGCACCAGCAACGCCACCGGCACCACCGCGAAGGTGGTTGCGTTGCGCCCCAGCGCGGCCCGCGCCATCTGCACCCAGTTGTCCGCCGCCTGCTTGTCCACCCCGGCCAGGCCACGACGGCGCCCAACCTCGCTGTCGGCAATCGCCCCCACGCAGGCGTCGTACTGACTCTGCACCGCCAGGTGCTGCAGCGCCCCGGTGTCGCCCACCGCCCAGGCGTTGGCCCGCTCCACCAGCAGCGGCAACTGGTGTTCCACCACATCCAGCGTGCGCTGGAAGCACGCGACATCGGCCAGCGTGCTGCCCCGCATTTCCTTCAGCGCCGCGCGCGGGTCCTCCACCCGGATCACCACCCGGGTCGGCACCGGCTTCAGGCCCCGTGCCTTGTAGGCCTTCTCCAGCACACGGGTCATCGGCTTGCTGCCGCCAAGCCCCACCGACTTCAATGCATCGCCGTACAGGCGGGCGGCGGCCACCAGCGGACGGTCCTTCTCCACGCCGCGGTCGCGTCCCATGTAGCGCTGTTTGAGCGGCAGCCAGCGTGCATACAGCGCCGCCGGCAGGATCTCGTCCAGGCGCCGGCCCTGCGGATCGTGCGCGGCCTTCATCGCCGAGGGCAGCAGGGTCAATCCCCTGAATACCCCGATGTCGGCGTCCACCGTCCAGCCGGGGGGGCCCAGCACTTCATCGGCGCTGGCGATCACCGCCTGGACTTCATCGGCACGCCAGTCCAGCTTGGCCGGCAACGGTGACACCGTGCCCAGAATCCAGAGTGCATGGCCGTCGCTGCCGGTCACCTTCCACATGCCCGGACCGGGCTGCACACCGGACACCACCACCGGCGCCAGATCGACCACCGTCGGCCCACCCGTAGGGGCCTGGGCCTGCGCGCCAGCCGCGCACCACAACGCCATCGCCAGTACCGCCACCGCCTTCCCTGCCCGTGCCGCGCTCGCCATGCTGCCTTGCCTGTGTTGGGGTCGAACGCAGCCTACGGGGACAGCGGCGCGCCTGCGTAAAGTTTGCGTTTGGCCGCTGCCCGCATAATGGAGCCATCGGTCCCCAGGAGAATGCGCCATCGATACCCTTCGCAGTGCCGAGGCGCTCGCGCGCCGCGCCCATGCCAGCCAGATCGACAAGGCCGGCCACCCGTACATCGGTCATGTCGCGCGTGTGGCCGCGCGTGTGCGTGGCGACGCCGACGCCGAGGCGGTGGCCTGGCTGCACGACGTGGTGGAAGACTGCCCGGACTTCGCGGCCGAGGTGGACCAGTTCCCCGCGCACATCCGTGCGGCGGTCGCCTGCCTCACCCGGCGCAAGGAGGTGCCGGCAGACGACTACTACGCCGCCATCGCACGCAACCCGCTGGCGCGGAAGGTCAAGCTTGCCGACATTGCCGACAACAGCGATCCGGCGCGCCTGCAGTACCTGCCCGCGGCGGTGTCGCAGCGGTTGACGCAGAAATATGCACACGCCCTGCTGGCCCTGGGTGCGGGCCCGGTACCCGCCGCGAACTGACCGGCGCGGTCATCCAGCGGGGACCAGACAGATGTTCAGACCCAGCGCATCGAACCGGCCCCGGTCCGGCACCGCGCCCTGCGTGACCAGCGCGCGCAGCACCAGCGAGAAGCGCGTCGGGTCGCCCACGTAGTCACGCAGCCGCAGCACCGCCTCGGGCGTTTGGCGCAGCACGTGCAGGCCGTAGTGCATCAGCACAAGGCGGGACACCCATCCCGCCGCCGGATTCGCCCGGGGTGACGTGGCATCGATCAGCGCGTCGAAGATGCGCGTTTCGTCATCGCGCAGCGTGCCCAGGAAGACATCCGGATGCGCCAAGGCTGCATGGGGTGCGTCCAGTGCCAAGCGCCAGGGCGGCGGCGCTGGCGTTTCCAGCCAGTGCACCCAGCCCAGGTGGAACGCGCGGGCCACTTCCAGGAACGGTGCGAAACGTCGGCGAGGAAGGGTCAGACACTCATACATCGCGCCGACAACGACCGACAGCGGGCGTGGGCCCAGCCGCTCGGCATGGAACAGCAGGTGTCCTTCGCCGAACTGGAGGCGGTCCCGCGTTTCATCATCGACGTCCAGCTCGAACAGCAGGAAGTACAGCGCATGCTGGCGCAGTGCCCGGTGCGCGTCTGTCTGCTGCGTCAGCGTCAACAGGTGCAGCACGTGGCCGAACAGGGCGTAATCCTTGTTGCTGCGCTGCCCGGCGTCGATGGCAAACAGGTTGGCCGCCCGCGTCAGCACGAGCAGCAGCGCATGCATATCGGCCTCGGTGTAGCCACGGTCGCGCATGCGGCGCGCCAACGCAGGCACCCGGATCACGTCATGCCAGCGCACCAGTGCGATCGGACGGCCACGGTGGTCACGGGCCGACAGGTGCCAACGCCCGGGCTGCCCGTCATCCTCGACATGGAACAGCGGCCCCGGCGCGCGCGCAGGCGGCCCACCCTCCACGAACGCGGCGATGCGCTGGTTGAACAATGCGTCCAGGTTCATCACTGCGCGGCACGCACGGTGGTGCACCGGCAAAGGTCATTCACCGCCGTCGCGCGCGTCCGGCGCCTGCCGGTACGGCTCTTCGAACGGGCGGAAGTCGTGTTCGGCCAGCGCGTCCGCCACCCACTGCTGCACGCCCTGCAAGGCCAGCACCGCCTCCATGTAGCGCTTCACGCGCGGGCTCACCGGCAGCGCATAGGTCTTCAGGCGCATCACGACCGGCGCGAAGAAGGCATCGGCAATGCTGAACTGGTCGAACAACAATGGGCCGTCGTGGCGCGCCAGCAGGCTTTCCCACAGCGCCTGCAGGCGTTGCAGGTCGTCGACAACGGCCGGCTGCTCGCGCAGCACGCGCGCGCCCACCTCCGGCAACGTGGCTTCGATGTTCATCGGAAAGTGCTGGCGCAGCGCGCCGAATCCGCTGTGCATGTGCGCGCACACGCTGCGCGCCAGGGCTCGCGCCTCCACCGCCTGCGGCCACAGCGCGCGGTCGGGGAAACGTTCGGCCAGGTACTCGGCGATCGCCAGCGTGTCCCACACCACCAGGTCGTCATCCACCAGCACCGGCACCGTGCCCGACGGCGACAGCGCCATGGCCTGGCGTTTGAACTGCGAATCGGGATCGAAGCTGTCGAACCGCAGCAGCACTTCATCGAACGCAATGCCCGCCTGGGCCATCAGCACCCACGGACGCATCGACCAGGACGAGTAGTTCTTGTTGCCGATATGGAGCGTAAGCATGGCGGCGGCGCAGGCTGGCAAGGGAGCGCCCATGCTACCGGTAATCCGCGTGGACCCGCCGCCGACACCGGCAGCACGTCGGCTGCGGTCCCGCCCTGCTGCAGTTCCCTCGCCTTCACGGAAACTCCGCGATAGCGGTCACATAACCGCATGGCGCTTTCTCATACGCTGGCGCTGCCCATTCGGGCCTGACACCAACGGAGACAAGGATGAAAGGGAAGATTCGGCTTTCTGTCGCTTCGTTCATTGCGCTGTTGGCATTTGGCTCCATCGCCAACGCGGATCCCATCGCCTGCAACGCCGGTCGTGTGTTCTGCAACGATCAATACCGGCAATGCCTGGCCGATGGTCGCAGTGTCCCGGTGTGTACGCAGCTGCGCGACGAGTGCGTCCGGGATTTCTGCCAGTAACACGTGATGCCACTGGCGGCGTCAAACCGCCGCCAGTGCGCCTGTTGCGCAGCACAACGCGCAGGGGAAGGACGCATGTTCAACACTGTTTGGTGCCCGGAGCCGGAATCGAACCGGCATGGAGTTGCCTCCGGCGGATTTTAAGTCCGATGCGTCTACCAGTTTCGCCATCCGGGCAACGCGGGGCATAGGGTGCCTGATCGCGCCCGGTTTGGGAATGCACGGGCGTTTCAGGGGTCCGGCATCAGCACCTGCGACGGGTCATCGGGGTGGTACAGGATGCGCGCGCGCTCACGCGGGACCCGGGGCAGGTCCAGCAGGCTCACCACCTTGCGCACGGTGGCCGTGTGGGTGCTGCCCTGCCGGTCCTCGAAGGCCAGCTGGAACGCCAGCTCCGGCTGGGCGTTGATCTCGGTGCCGGTCTGTCGCACGTGCAGCACCCGGGCCTCGACCCCGATACCACGGTAGTTGAGGGCTTCGGCGAGCCGGTCGATCCCCAGCATGCGGGTGAACAGGCGGCCCAGTACCAGATAGCCGCACAGGCAGGCCGGCATGACCAGCAGCGGATGCCACGGGGCCAGGAACGTCCAGCCCTGCCCGTTCCCCTGCCCCGGGTCGTTCCAGCACCAGGCGTAGTAGGCCACCAGCGCAGCCAGCAGCACCAGGCCGATCAACGCGCGGCGCAGCAGCCGGCCCCGGTCGATCTCCGGCATCGCCCCTTCCAGCACCACGTTGGGATATCCGCCCGGATCATCGCTGAGCAGCGCATCGAGCTGGTTGTCGACCACGAACCGCTGCAGCTGCGGTTGGCTGTCCACCGCCAGCATCTGGTCCTGGATCGGCGTGCCGGACAGATTGTCGAAGGCCAGGGTCAGGTTCCACACGCGCCAGCCCCGCATCAGCCGCCCGGTGTCCTGCGCCTGCACCACGCGTGCGCGGCGGCGGATCGCCGCACGCTGGATCGCCCGGGTGCGCGCCTGGGCGCGGAACGGCGCCCGCAACAGCGTATGCACATAGGCCGCCGCCAGCAGCGCCCACAGCAGGATCGACAGCGCCAGCCACACGGTGGCCACGGCGGGCGATGTCTGCTCGGCCGCCTCGACCGGGTAGCCGATGCTGTAGTACAGGATGCACGGGAACGGAAGGGCGAAAAACAGCAGATACGCTGCCCAGAAATACAGCATTTTCTTCATGCAGCACTCCACTGGCCGAGGCCAGCGGAGGGTACTACACGCGCATCACCGCGCCGATGACCGGCCCTCAGATGGCGCGCGAGTAGCGTACGGGCTGGTCCGGGCGTGACAGGTAGCGGTCAAAGCACATCGCCAGCAGCCGCAGCAGCGGGCGGCCACGCTCGGTGGCGCGCACCACGCCGTCGGCGTACTCGGCCAGGCCGTCGTGCTGCAAGGCCTGCAACGCCACCAGCGCGTCGGCGAAATAGTCGTCGAAATCCAGCCCATGGCGCGTGGCCAGCGCGCGACCGTCCACCTCACCCTGGCACATCAGCTGGCCGATCAGTTCGGCGCGCACCACGTCGTCGGCATCCAGCTGCAGGCCGCGCCACACCGGCAACCGCCCGGCATCCACCGCCGCTTCCCAGCCCGGCAGGTCGCGCGGGTTCTGGCTGTAGCTGTCCCCGATATGGCTGATGGCGCTGGCGCCAAGCCCCACCAGGTCGGTGTCGGCATGGGTGGTGTACCCCATGAAGTTGCGGTGCAGGTGGCCGGCCCGCTGGGCCTGCGACAGGTCTTCGTCGGGAAGGGCGAAATGGTCCATGCCCACGTACTGGTAGCCGGCCAGCGACAGGCGCCGCACCGCCAGCCCCAACAGGGCCAGCTTCTGCTCCGGGCTGGGCAGCGCCGCATCGGGGATCTGCCGCTGCGCCTTGAACAGGTGCGGCAGGTGCGCATAGCCATACACGGCCAGCCGGTCCGGCCGCTCGCGCAACACCGTTTCCAGGGTCTGCGCGAAGCCGGCCGGGGTCTGGTGTGGCAAGCCGTAGATCAGGTCCACGTTGACCGAACGCAGGCCGTGCGCACGGCAGGCGCGCAGGATCTCCAGGGTCTGCTCGACCCCCTGCTCGCGGTTGATCGCCCGCTGCACCACCGGGTCGAAATCCTGGATGCCAAGGCTGGCCCGGTTGAAACCAAGCGCGGCCAGCGTGGCGATGTCGTCAGGGCTGACGAAACGCGGGTCCAGTTCAATGGAGAAGTCACGGTGCGCGGCGGTGCTGAAGCAGAACCGCTCGCGCAGGCCATCGACCAGTTCGCGCAACTGCGCGGCGGCGAGGAAGTTGGGCGTGCCGCCGCCGAGATGCAGCTGGATCACCTCGCGCGTGTCATCAAACAGCGGCGCGATCTGGTCCGCTTCGCTCAGCACGCGCGCCACGTAAGCCACGCCCTTGCTGTGATCGCGGGTGATCACCCGGTTGCAGCCACAGTAGAAGCACGGGCTGCTGCAGTACGGCACATGCACATACAGCGACAACGGCCGGGCGCTGGCATTGCTGGCGCCGATGGCCGCGCGCAGCGCATGCGCGCCGAAGCCGTCGTGAAAATGCGGTGCGGCCGGATAGGAGGTGTAGCGCGGGCCGGGCCGGTCGTGGCGACGCAGCAGGTCCGGGTCGAAGTGCCAGGCAAGCCCGGCGGCAGCAGGCGAGGTGATGTCCATGCCGCCAGCGTGCGCGCCGGCGGCCCCACGCGCATTGAGCCAGATCAATCCAGGCGCACGGCGCCGGCGACCGGCAGCTGCGGCCAGCGCAGCATCTGGAAGCGGCGCCAGAAGGTATCGGCGATGCGCGTGGCCACATCATCGGCCAGGCGCTGCATCGGCGGGTTGGCGCATTCAGCGGTGGTCTGGCGGAACAGCTGCAGCCAGCGGTCGAACAGGTCGCGGTCCAGCTCGTCCATGGCCATGTGCTTGGGCATCGGCGCACCGTTGAAGCGGCGCGTACCACGCAGCATCGCCGACCAGAAATCGACCAGCTGCGCCAGGTGCGCATCCCAGTCGTGCACGCGGGCGGTGAACACCGGGGCCAGGCGCGGCTCGTCGCGCACGCGCGCGTAGAAATCGTGCACCAGCCGGGTGACCTCCTGCTCGCTACACAGGTCCAGCGATGGCGCGGGCAACGCGGTGACGGGCGGATGCTGCATGCGGTTCCTCTGCGGCTGATGGGGTACTGCGTGGTGCCGAGCATGCGCGCGCGCGCGGCGCGGCCTCTTGATCAGGATCAATGTCGGCGCAGATCGTGCGCCCTAGTCTGTGAGTCAAACACTGACCGTGGCTGCAATGACCGACCTGCACGACCCACCCGGGGCCCGCCGCCGCCGGCTGTTGATCCAGCAATGGGGCGCCATCCTGTGGCCCAGCTTCGTCGCCGCTGGCCTGGCCAGCATGGTGTTCTTTGCCATTGTCGATCCGCTGCAGCTGCGCGACATCAGCTTTCCGCAGCACGCGCTGAGCCGTGAGCTGGGCTACACGCTGGGCTTCTTCATGTTCTGGGCGGTGACCGCCGCCGCCAGCGGCCTGACCTGGTACCTGTCACGGCCGCCGCGCCGCGACGATGACGACGAGCAGCTGGGGTGACGATGCCAGCCCGCCTGCACCTGCACCTGGTCGCCCCTGCCCCGCCACCGCTTCCGCCGCCGCGTGGGCGACGCATGCCGCACTGGCGTCCGCTGCTGTCGGCCGCCTTACTGGCCGCCTTCTACGCACTGCCGTGGCTGCGCTGGAACGGGCGCCAGGCGCTGCTGTTCGACCTGCCCGGGCGCCGCTTCGACCTGTTCGGGCTGACCCTGTGGCCGCAGGACCTCGGGGTTCTCCTTGGCCTGCTGGCGGTGATGGCCACCAGCCTGGTGCTGCTGACCTACCTGGCGGGGCGGGTGTGGTGCGGCCACGGCTGCCCGCAGACCCTGTGGAGCCGCCTGTTCCGCTGGATCGAGCAGGCCACGGCGCGCCACCTGCGCCCGCCTGTGCTGGCGCGCGCGGCCAAACACCTGCTGTGGGCGGTGGTGGCGCTGTGGACCGGGGTGACCTTCGTGGGCCTGTTCAGCCCGATGCAGACGTTGGTCGGCACGCTGTGGCCGCCAGCCTGGAGCGGCTGGGAAACCTTCTGGGTGGCGTTCTACGCGCTGGCCACCTGGGGCAACGCCGGCTTCCTGCGCCAGCAGGTGTGCATCGACCTGTGCCCGTTCGCGCGGATCTGCCCGAGCCTGTGCGACGCGGACACCCCGCAGGTGCAGTACGACGCACGCCGTGGCGAACCGAGGGGGCCGCGTGCGCACGGGCTGGGCGCGGTGATGCAGCGCGGCCGTGGCCTGCTCGATGCGGTCAGCGCCAGCGACTACGCCTTCCGCGCCGCCCATCCGGCCCTGGCCGGGCCGATGCCGCACTTCCCGGCCGACCGGCTCGGCGACTGCGTGGATTGCGGTGCCTGCGTGGCGGCGTGTCCGATGGCCTTGGATGTGCGCAGCGGGCCGCACGTGGACTGCATCGCCTGCGGTGCCTGCGTGGACGCCTGCAACACGCAGATGCGCGCGTGGCAGTTCCCGGCCGGCCTGCTCCGCCATGCCAGCACGGCCCACATGCAGCAGCGCCGCACGCGCTGGCTGCGGCCACGCACGCTCACAGCACTGATCACCCTGCTGGTGCTGCTGGGTGTCGGACTGCATCGGCTATAGACCCCTGATCCCTTGCCCCACGGCCGCCATTCCCCGGAATGGCATCGGTCCCCCAACCGGAAACTCAGCGCAGGCGGGTACTGCGTGGCGGCACCATCTGCGCGCGCCGCACGATCCCCAACTGCTCGATGATCAACGCCAATTCGTTGGTGACCTGGGTACGGCTGCGCCCTTTGGGCACCAACCGCTCCAGCACCTGCTGGTAGGTGGTCCAGAATTCCGGGCCGCAGCCATGCTTGCTGTAGCTGGCTTCCAGCTCGGTGCGCACGCCATTTGCCAAGTCATGTACGTCGTAATGCATACGACCTCCCTTGGACTTGCTTTGCATCGGAGACGCGCTACCACCCTGCGTCGTACAGGTTCACTTGCGCTTCACCTAAAATTTGCACGGTCCTCGCACCAAGTCAACCGGCAGGAGGCAGTTTGGCGAGGACGTCGCTGAATGGTTCACCTGCGCGGCACCCTCCCGCTGCAGCAGCATGGGCCGGACAGAGTGACAGCGTGATGTCAGCAACCGCTGACGCGTTCAGGCTACGACGCCAGCCGCCAGATTCCGTAGGCGCAAATGGCGATCCCCACGCCCAGCAGCGCCCACACCAGGCCATTGAAGCGCTTGACCGCCTTGGCCAGCACCAGCGAGAACCCGATACCAGCCAGGCCGATCGCGAGCCAGAGCACGCCATTTACGTTGCTGGGCGACGCCCAGAACGAACCGGGCGCCCCGGTGGCGGCAAACAGCTGGGTCAATGTCATGGCAGAACCTGGGAAGTGAACCAGCCTGCATCGTGGTCAACCGATCGTGCCGACGCGGTGAAGACCGGGCCGCCAGAGGCGGTCGACTTACCCCGCCGCCGCCGGCATGGCCGGGGGCGAGGGCAAGGTGTGCGCCAGCAGGTCAAGCAACCGGTCCAGACCGGTGCTTACCGCCGCGCCGTCATTGACCCGGCGCGCAAACCCGGCCCAGTCGCCCGCCGACAACTGGCGGATGAGGGTCGGCTCGACACCCAGCCAGCGCATGCCCCAGAACGGGAAATAGCGCTGGGGCACGCGGCCCCGGCACAGCTCCACGATGCCATGGTGACTGCGTGCCTGGAGGATGCGCTCGTGCACGGCAGCCATGCCGTCATCCGGGCCTTCGAAGTACTGCAGGAACCGGCCACCATCAAACAACAGCACGCCGGTGACGCCGGCTACGGTGTTGAAGCGGGCAGCATCGTCGACCAACGCATCCAGGGCGGTCCTGGACAAGCCGGCGGGCGCCTCACTGACGTAGGCAATCGCGCGAAGGGGCATGGGCGTGTCCTTGGATGGAAGGGAGATGCTGTCACTTTCAGCCGGGCAGATAAACCACGTCGCTGAAGCGTTCAGATAGGAGGCGATCCGACAAACGATAAAGCCCGCTTTCGCGGGCTCTATGCGTCATCAATTTGGAGGCCTGGACGGGAATCGAACCCATCTCAACGGATTTGCAGTCCGGTGCATAACCACTCTGCCACCAGGCCGGTGACCCTACAGCTTACCGGGCAATGATACCCCGATAAAACAAGACCCCGAGAACGGGGCCTGGTCAGGATTTGGAGCGGGAAACGAGCGACCTCAACCTTGGCAAGGTTGCGCTCTACCAACTGAGCTATTCCCGCAAAATCAGGCGCGTATCTTACCGAAACCGCAGGTAACACACCAGCCTTTTCACACTTTATTTCACATCCCCGCCGGCGCTGCCGATCAGGATGCCCGCGTGCCACCGCGGAGAAAAACAAGGCCCCAAGGGGGCCCTGTCGAAATCTGGAGCGGGAAACGAGACTCGAACTCGCGACCTCAACCTTGGCAAGGTTGCGCTCTACCAACTGAGCTATTCCCGCAGACTTTCGCTTGCCCCGGCTGCACCGCACCGTGAAGTGCTGGAGACTGCCGGCCCATCGACCTGCGTCGAAGGAGCGCTATTGTGTCGGGATTCCTTCACGCCGTCAACTGTCTGCAGCCGCTTCGATTTACGGTTGTTGCCCCGCCCAAGGCAGCCGGGGACGCCGCAGGCCTGAAGCAGAGGACTGCAACAAATTGCATGGTCACGCGTGCGAACGCACAAGGACACTGGTGCGTTCGCATACCGGGACGTGAACATGCCCTTTTTTCCTCCGCACACCCCCATCCTCGAGCGCTTCAATGCCATGGGCCACATTGAGTCGCTGCTGCTGGATGGGCAACGCCACTACTTCGGCCATGACCCGTTGACAGACCGCATCGTGTCGCCCTTGATCCCGGATCCGTCGGAGATGGCCGAGTTCGCAGCCCAGTGGATGCGCGGGCACGCCGGCCCACGGGACGCGGCCTCATGGTTGACCGACATACATGCGGCCACTACCCGCTCCCGACGCTGGCCGACGCCGTTGGTGGTGGAAGAGCGCGACCGGATGGCCGTTGAAATGGCACTGCGCATGGCAGCACAACACGACATCCCTTCTCCCTTCGACGTACAGGACAACGTCGTGGATCTGCTGCACGCGGTCTACGGCGACATCGCCGACGGTCGGCTCCAGGCCATGTTCGACTGGGCGGTCGCTCTGGACCAGGCCGGCGAAGACGATGAACCGCTGGGCTGGGCCTTCGACGTGATCCATGGCGTACGCCCGGCGCCGGTCACCTTGTCGCATCGGGATGTCGCAGACGCGCTGCGGCATTGCATGGGATCGTTGGCCGACGCCGCTGTCGGCAACTGGATTTCGGTGTTCGGCGCCATCATCCGCTCGTGCGATGCCATTGCGGCCACGCCGTTTCCAACGCCAGCGCAGGTGAGCCAAACCCTGGCGGCCGACCGGCCCTTCGAGGTGGTCGGCTACGCAGACGTCGCCAACAAGGTGCCGGAGACCTCCCTGTTCCATCGCGCCGATGACGTATCTCTGCGGCCTGACCGGCAGATCGTCCTTCTCATCGACGGCGACCTGCATCTTGACCGCCTGGACCTGGACGATCCGCTTGCCCGCTGGCGCCAGCCAGATGCCGACGTTGTCCTGCCCTGGTTCATCCTGGTCACCGGCAACGTCGTCATTGAACAACACCTATGGAGCCTGGAAACCGATGGGGCCTGCGGTCTGGTCGTGCTGGGCCATCTGACGGCGCGCAACGCCATCGTAGGCGGCCAGCAGATCCATGTCGGCGGCAACCTCACGATCGAGGAGCTGTACTGGGGCGACTACAACCATGGGTGCCTGTATGTAGAAGGCGACACGACGGCCGCGTTGTTGATTCAAACCGACTACCACATGGACCTTGTCGGCAAGGTGAGCTGCCTCAAGCGCGTGGATGATCTGGACGAATTGGACGGCGATGAACTGATGAAAATCATTGCCACCGATTGCGTGATGCAGGCGGAACCAGAGCCGGCACCGGAGTGGTCACTCAATGCGACCGCCATGCTCGAACGACTGGAAGCGGGCCACAGCGTCATCTGCAGGGATGCGCTGGAACATCCCGATCCGCCGTTCACGATTCCATCGCTGTTCGCAGACGCCAACGTCAGTCCCGAGAACTTCCTCCGCCTCTCCGATCCGGACCTGCTACCCGAGGGAAGTTGCCTGCACAGTTTTCAGCGCGACGGACTCGACATGACCGTGATGGCCTACTTGTCAGAAGAGCATCGCATCCCCCGACGCGCCATCCTGATCAAGGACATCGCGCGCAACATCGGGGTCAGCTTCACGCAGGAACCGGCGACGGCCCCTTGGTCGTGGCGGGATGTGGTGTCACTGCGCAGGCCGCAACGCGGCTGGGTATTGCTGAAAGCCACCTGTGACAACCTGGACACGCCGGATCCAGACTGGGTCGGCGTGGAGGGCGTCACCTTCACGCCGGAGTACACCGCCCTCATTCTCAAGGGCTGGGCAGCTTTCCTGGAGTGGGCATCCTATCGGCACTGGGCCGCGTGCCAGATCCCCGCCGACCGGGTGCGCGGTCTGTTGGCCCTGCCTGTTGCCGCCCCCTATGACGACTACACCGATAGTGATCGCAACGGACTCTGGGTGGGCAGCTTCCACGCCGCCTTTCGGCAGCAACGCATCGGTGCCGACGGCGAAGTTCACCATCCGATCCTGCGCTTCTCCCGGAGTCGCTACTGCCGTGATACAGATGAAGCAACCATGGAGAGCTTCTACTACGACCTGGAGCGCTGCCAGGATGGGCAGGAACGCGTTCGCGTGCGCCACCTCGTCGATCAGGAGAGCGCACAACCATCGATGCCGCTGGATGCCGAGGGTGGCCCGCGGCTGGTTGAGGCCGTTCGACTTTTCCATCGTGCCGCCGGCCAATTGGAGCAGGTCAACGCAGCACTGCTGGAAGGTACCCCGCCGTTCCATGCGACCGACGATGCATTCGCGATGCGTCACTGGCGCGATCGCGGGTACCTGCCGCGCTGACGGCTGGAACGCCAGGCAGCACCCGGCCGGATCAAATACCCCCCTGGCCTCAAGGACTATGCCCCGAGCCGCATCCCGCGTCGATGGAAATACACCTGCTCGGCCACCCGTCGCATCGCGCCGGACTGCAGTGCCAGATTGAGCGGCCAATCCATCTGCAGGTGGTCCATCGCCCAGCGCAGCAGACGTTTGCGGCGGAAGGTGGGTGCTGCTTTGCGCGCCACCGCTTCGGCGGGCGGCCCATTGCCGCGCAGGTGCAGGCCGGCGGCATCGCCGATGGCCCAGCCATGCCGCCAGGACGAATGGATGCCGCCGGCCGACAGCGGCGACACGATGCCCGCCGCGTCGCCGGTGAGGACCACCCCGGGCGCGGTGATCGGGCCGTCCGGCAGGCCACACGGCACCAGCCCGGCGCGCGTGGCAGTCGGCACCGCTGCGGCCGGCAGACCCACCACGTCGCGCACATGCTGCAGGAATCCCTCCATATCGGGCTGCCGTGCATGGGTCGGATCATGGCGCAGCGCCAGCCCTATCTGCACGCCGGTCGGATTCTGCGCCGCCCAGCCGATGTACCCCGGGGCGAAGCGCTTGCTGGCAAAGCAGTGCAGTGCCCCGGCTTCGGCCAGCTGGACGCCGCCAAACTCCTGCTCCACCCCGTACAGATTGTCCTGCACGCGGCCCAGCCCGGTGCGCTGCGCAACGCGTGAGGTGGCGCCGTCGGCACCGATCAGATACCGCGTGCGCCCTGCCCCCTCCACCTGCCAGCCGTCACCGTCGCGCCGTGCCTGGGTGAACGATTGCTGCAGGCGAAGGTCGACCCCGCTGGCGCGCAGTTCGGCCGCCAGCCAGCGCAGCAGGTTCGGCGTGTCGGTGGTCATGAAGTAGTAGCCCGGTGCCGCCAGCAGCACGCTGCGCAGGCTGGGGGCGTACAGGCGCACCCGCTCCACACGCTGCAGCAGTTCGGCCGGCGCCCGGCCCAGCCACGTCTGCTCGATGGCCTCTTTGACGATGATGCCGGTGGTATGCAGGCGTGCGCCGGGATCTGCCTTGCGCTCCAGCACGCACACGCGCAGGCCGTACTGGACGGCGGCGAGCGCGCAGGCCGCGCCGGCGAAGCTGGCACCAACGACGACAAGGTCCCAGTCGTAGGCGGTAGAAGACGTCTCCATCAACGGGGTGTCCTGTGCGGTCGAGGCGTACAGGATCGAATGCATGGAGGGGGAGGCAATGAAGTGCCGGTGAAGCGAGGATGAAGCGCCGCCTTTCCCCACCGCCATCGCAGCACGCATGGGAGAATCCGCGTTACGCCGGCGGACCACGCCGTCCCTTATCGAGCGCCATGACCAGCCGCACCTCGCGCACTATCTTTTTCGGCATGGCCGGATTGTTGTCGGCCCTGCTCATCGCCTGCGTGGCGACCCAGCTGGGTTCCAACACCTGGATGTTGTTGACGGACCGAAGCAACACGCTTCCGACCGAGTCGTCGATCTTCTCGTTCGAGCCCTACGTGATCAACCAGGGGTCGTCGAACTACTGGTTGTATGGCAAGGACGGCCGGAACTACTACCACTTCGTGCACCGCGACGACGCCGCCTACGTGTACCTGCCCATCGACAATGCCTGCCCCGGCTTCCAGCGCAACGACATCCGCACCTGGTGCAATGTGCGCATCGGCCAACACCGCTGACGACGCACGCCGCAGATACGAAAAAAGCGACCCGAAGGTCGCTTTTTTCGTTGCCTCACACCGCGGTGGAATGCCGGTGGATGCTGTATCTGGAGCGGGAAACGAGACTCGAACTCGCGACCTCAACCTTGGCAAGGTTGCGCTCTACCAACTGAGCTATTCCCGCTTGGGAGGCGAAATTCTACAACCAAATGCGCAGGTGTCAACAGCCCTTACGCATTCTTTTTCGCACGCGCGGTTTCGCGGGCCAGGCGTTCGTCTTCACGCAGGCTCGGCCACGCGGCATGCAGGTACTGCAGGCCCGAGAACAGCGTGAGAATCGAGGCGATGGCCAGCGTCCAGTCGCCGATGTGGAACACCTGCACGCCCATCCAGATGTCCTGCATCGGCGTATGCGGTGCCACCGAATACAGCAGGCACAACAGCGCCACCATCTGCGCGGTGGTCTTGATCTTGCCGATCAGGGCCACGCGCACCTTGGCGCGCTGGCCGATCTCGGCCATCCACTCGCGCAGTGCCGACACGGCGATTTCGCGGCCTACGATCACCGCCGCCCACACCGCCATCCACGCGGTCGGATGGCCCTGCACGATCAGGAACAGTGCCACGGCCACCATCAGCTTGTCGGCCACCGGGTCCAGGAACGCGCCGAACGCCGATGCCAGGTTGTAGCGGCGGGCGATCCAGCCGTCCAGCCAATCGGTGATGGCGGCCAGGCCGAAGATCGCCGCGGAGGCGAAATTGGTCCATTTGTAGGGAAGGTAGAACACCAGTACCAGCACCGGGATCATCAGGATCCGCAGCAGGGTGAGCCAGGTGGGGAGGGTCAACTTCATCGCATCTCTCTACTCGCCCGCCGCGTCGGGCGCGGGCAGTCCATGAAGGTTAGCGTAGATGCGTGCAGCGAGGGCGTCATTGATGCCCTCGACTTTCGCGATTTCGGCTTCGCCGGCCGCTTTCAGGCCGACCAGGCCGCCGAAATGCTTGAGCAGGCTGGCGCGGCGGCGCGGGCCGATGCCGGCGATATCCTCCAGCTTGCTGGTCATGCGGGCCTTCTGGCGGCGCCCGCGGTGGCCGGTGATGGCGAAACGGTGGGCTTCGTCACGCACCTGCTGGATGAACTGCAGGGCCGGCGAGGCCGCCCCGGGGCGCAGTTCGCGGCCATCGGGCAGCACCAGGGCCTCGTGCCCTGCCCGGCGCTCCACGCCCTTGGCCACGCCCACCAGCATCACCCCTTCCACGCCCAGGTCGGCCAGCGCCGCCTGGGCCTGGCCGAGCTGGCCGGCGCCACCGTCGATCAGCAGCAGGTCCGGCAGCACGCCGTCTTCTTCCACCGCACGGCGGAAGCGCCGCTCGATCGCCTGGCGCATCGCCGCGTAGTCATCGCCCGGCTCGATGCCGCTGATGTTGAAGCGGCGGTACTGGCTGCGTACCGGGCCGGCGGCATCGAACACCACGCACGAGGCCACGGTGGCTTCGCCCATGGTGTGGCTGATATCGAAGCACTCCACCCGCTTGACCTGCTCGGCCAGGCCCAGCATCTGCCGCAGGTCTTCGCTGCGCGCATGCTGGGCACTGCGGCTGCTCAGTTCGCTGACCAGGGTGATCTGCGCATTGCGGCTGGCCAGTTCGACATAGCCGGCGCGCTCGCCACGCACGTTCCACTTCAACTGCACCTTGACCTCGGCCGAGGCCGAGAGCGCGGACTCGATCAGGCTGGCGTCGGGGATTTCGCGGTCAAGCAGGATTTCGCGGGGCGGCGAGTGTTCGGCGTAATACTGCGACACGAACGCCGCCAGGATTTCTTCGGCGCTCTCCTCGCCGTTGGTCCGCGGGTAGAACGGGCGCGTGCCCAGGTTGCGCCCGTCACGGAAGGCCAGCAGCATCACGCAGGCATTGGCGCCGCGGGTGGCGCAGGCCAGCACGTCCAGGTCGGCAGCGCGGCCGTCCACGTACTGGCGGGTCTGCATGCTCCGCAATGCGGTGACCAGGTCGCGCAGCCGGGCGGCCTGCTCGAACTCCAGCGAGTCGCTGGCCGCCTGCATCTCGGTGCCCAGTTCGCGCGCGAGCAGGTCGCTCTTTCCTTCGAGGAACATCGAGGCGCGGCGCACCGATTCGGCATAGTCCGTCGTGCTGACCAGGTCCACGCACGGAGCGCTGCAGCGACCGATCTGGTACTGCAGGCACGGCCGCGAGCGGTTGCGGAACACGCTGTCCTCGCAGCTGCGCAGCTTGAACAGCTTGTGCATCAGGTTGAGCGTGTCGCGCACGGCGGTCACGCCCGGATAGGGCCCGTAGTAGCGGCCCGGCACCGCGCGCGGCCCGCGATGCAGCGCGATGCGCGGCCAGTCTTCGCGGGTAAGCAGGACGTGCGGGTAGGTCTTGTCGTCGCGCAGGGACACGTTGTAGCGCGGCGACAGCGACTTGATCAGCTGGTTTTCCAGCAGCAGCGCTTCGGCCTCCGAGCGGGTCACGGTCACGTCCATGCGCGCAACCTGCGACAGCATCGACATGATCCGGGTGGTCTTGGGCGTGCCATTGAAGTAGCTGCCCACCCGGTTGCGCAGCGCGCGCGCCTTGCCGACATACAGCAGGCTGTCGTCGGCGGCGTACATGCGGTAAACGCCGGGCGCGGTACTCAGGTGGGCCGCGAATGCCTTGCCATCGAAGGCGGGTGCGGTGGAAACAGTCATTCGCTGATCGGGACTTCGCTCAATACGCCACTGACAGGGTCGAAACGCAGCACGGCATGGGCGTCGGTCTCGGCAATCCACACCGCCCCGCCGCCCAGCGCCAGCCCCGCCGGACCGTGCAGACGACGCGGTAGTTCCAGCGTGCTCAGTTCACCACCGCCCAGGCGCAGCGTGCGCAGGCGGCCATTGCCGGCATCGGCGATCCACAGCAACGGCGCATCCGGGCTGAGCGCGATGGCCTGCGGATGCTGCAGCTGGGCGATCGTGCGCGGGCCATCCTGCTCGCCGAACGACCACAGGCCCTGCCCGACCAGCGTCTGCACCAGGTCGCCGCGCAGCTGCATGGCACGGATCGAAGACCCCAGCGCATCGCAGACGTACAGCACCTGCTGCACGGCCGCCAGCGATGCCGGCTGCGCGAACGCGGCCAGGTGGCCGCTGCCGTCGCGCTCGTCAATGGCCCCCGAGCCGGCGCGCCAGTGCAGGCTGCGCTGGCCCAGGTGGTAGGTCCAGATGCGGTTGTCGCCGGCCATCGCGATGTGGATCTGGTTGTCGGCCACCGCCAATCCTTGCGGGTGGTTGAGCGCGGTCTGGCGCGGCTGCGCCACCGGTCCCTCGATCGGCTCGCCCGGGCGGCCGGTGCCGCACAGCGTGTCAACCTGGCCGGTCAGCAGGTGGATGCGGCGCAGGGCATGGTTGCCGGTGTCGGCCACGTACAGCGACTCGCGCTCCAGGGCCAGGCCCTGGGGACGGTTGAAGGCGGCCTCGGCCGGCCCGCCGTCCATGAAATCGGCGGTGCCCAGCCCGAACTGGCGCAGCACGCGCCCGCCGTGGCTGCATTCCAGCACGCGGTGGTGGCCGCTGTCGGCGATGTACAGGCGCTCGGTGGTGGCCACCAACCCGGTAGGGAAGGACAGCGGTAGGCGCGGCTCGGGGTGCAGTTCGCGTACCAGCGTCATGTCACCGTCCACCGGTCGGGCGCCGCCCTCGCACAGCGCGTTGAGCGCCCGTTCCAGCTCGCCGCCGAACCCGACCAGGCGATCACGCTCGCGTCCCTGCGCATCCAGCAGCACCAGCGTCGGCCAGGCCGTCACGCCGAAGCGGCGCCAGCCATCCCAGTCCGCGTCGAGCAGCGCCGGGCCACTCAGGCCCTGTCGGCGGAGCAGCTTGAGCGCCTGCGCGGGGTCGCGTTCGCAGTCGAAGCGAGGCACCTGCAGGATCAGCAGCTGCAGCTTGCCCGGGTTGCGCGACTGCCATTGCGCCAACTCGGCCAACCGCTGCGCGCACCACACCGAGGCGGCGTTGACGAAGGCCAGCACCACCGGCCGCCCACGCAGTTCGGTCAGGGTGGTGGGCGTGGCGTTGAGCCACGTGGCAAATTCGGGCAGGTCCTGGACGGGCTGTACGTTCATGCCCTGATTATGCCGGAGTCGGCGTCATGCAATCGTCGTGCCGCGTCAATCCGACGGCGGCCTGCGCGCGCCGGCCGGTCAGCCCTGCGCCGCCAGCCAGGCTTCGGCCCGGGCCAAGTCTTCGGGGGTGTCGATGCCCGGCGGGAACTCGGCCGGGGTCAGCGCCACGCTGATGCGATGGCCCGCTTCCAGCGCGCGCAGCTGCTCCAGCGACTCCAGCTGCTCCAGCGTGCCCGGCGGCAACGCCGCGAATTGGCGCAGGAAGCCGGCACGATAGCCGTAGATGCCGATGTGACGCAGCCAGTGCGGCCCCGCCAGGGTGTCGCGGGAGCGCGCGAAGGCGTCGCGGTGCCACGGAATCGGTGCGCGGCTGAAGTACAGCGCATCCAGGTTCTGCCGGCGCACCACCTTGACCGCATTGGGGTCGAACAGCGTCTCAGCGTCTTCCACCGGGGTGGCCAGGGTGGACATCTCCGCTCCGCTGTAGACCAGCGCTTCGGCCACCGCGCGAATGCCTTCGGCCGGGGCGAACGGCTCGTCCCCCTGCAGGTTCACCACTACCGTGTCGTCGCTCCAGCCGGCCTGCACGGCGCATTCGGCCAGGCGATCGGTGCCGGAGGCGTGGTCGGCCGAGGTCATCGCCACGCGCACGCTGGACAGGCCCTGCAGCGCATCGGCAATACGCGCGTCGTCGGTGGCCACCCATACCTCGCGCGCACCGGCCAGCAGCGCACGCTCGGCCACGCGCAGCACCAGCGGCTGGCCACCCAACAGGCGCAGCGGTTTGCCGGGCAGGCGCGAGGCCGCGTAACGGGCCGGAATGGCGACAACGAAATCGAGGGGCTGGCTCATGTGCGGACTCACGAAAATGTCAGGGGACTCGAGACGACGGGCACCACGCTCAGCGCTTGCCCAGCTTGTCGACGCGGTCGAGCAGGTTCACCCAGAACGCGGCGGGCAGGTCGGCCGCCAACGGCACGGCGAAATGCCATTCGTTGGCAAATACCTTGCACTTCACCGCATCCTTCTCGGTCATCAATACGGGCAGTTCGCTGCCAAACCGCAGGTCGGCCGCCTGGTAGGCGTGATGATCGGGGAACGCGTGCGGCACCACGCCGATGCCCTGCGCGCGCAGCATGTCGAAGAAGCGCTGCGGGTGCGCGATGCCGGCCACCGCATGCACGCGCTGGCCACGGAAATGCGCCAGCGTGCGCGGGCGGCCACCGCTGAGCGGTTGGGCACTGTCGATATGCAGCTGCATCGGCCATTCGCCGAAGCCGCACGCCGGTTGCGCGCCAACGCCATCGCTGGCCTGGCCCATGTTGACCACACGGAAATCGCAGTCGTTGGCGCGGCTGACCGGCTCGCGCAATGGGCCGGCGGGGATCATCCGCCCGTTGCCGTAGCGACGCTGCGCGTCGACCACTTCGATCTCGATATCGCGGGCCAGCCGGTAATGCTGCAGGCCGTCGTCGCAGACGATGATGTCGCAGCCGGCCTCGACCAGCGCCTTGCCGGCCGCCACGCGATCGGCATCCACGCGGACCGGCACGCCGGTCTTCCACGCGATCAGCACCGGTTCGTCGCCGCCGATGGCGGTGGACGTGGTGGCCTCCACCCAACGCGCCGTGCCCGGCTCGTCGCGACCGTAACCGCGACTGGCCACGCCGGGCTTCCAACCGGCGTCACGCAGGCGCTTGACCAGCGCGATGGTCAGCGGGGTCTTGCCGGTGCCACCGGCCGTGACATTGCCCACCACCACCACCGGCACCGGCAGCGCATGGCGTTTCAGCCAGCCGCGCCGATACAGCAGCCTGCGCAGCGCAATGGCGCCGCCGTACAACGGCGCAAGCAGCCGCGCCGACAACGGGATGGCGCTGCCGTCATACCAGTACGCCGGCGTGCGGGTGCCCTTGGCCGCCATCAGGCCTGCCTTTCGCGGAACTGCATCTTGTGCAGGTGCTCATACAGCCCGCCGAGGGCCAGCAGCTCCTGGTGGGTGCCGCGTTCGACGATGCGACCGTGGTCCATGACCAGCACCTGGTCGGCGTGTTCGATGGTGGACAGGCGGTGTGCGATCACCAGCGTGGTGCGCTCGGGCATCAGGCGCTGCAATGCATCCTGGACCAGGCGTTCGGATTCGTTGTCGAGTGCGGCGGTGGCTTCGTCCAGGATCAGGATCGGTGCATCGCGCAGGATCGCGCGTGCGATCGCCAAGCGCTGGCGCTGGCCACCGGACAGCAGCGCGCCGTTCTCGCCCACCGGCGTCTGCAACTGCTGCGGCATGCGCTCGATGAACTCCCAGGCATTGGCCGCTTCGGCAGCGGCGCGGATCTGCGCTTCGCTGGCGTCCATGCCGTAGGCGATGTTGGCGCCCACGCTGTCGTCGAACAGCATCACCTTCTGCCCCACCATCGCTACCTGGCGACGCAGGTCGGCCAACGGGTAGTCCTCCAGCGAGACGCCGTCCAGGGTGATGCGGCCCCCATTGGGTTCGTAGAAGCGCGGCACCAGCCGGATCAGGCTGGTCTTGCCGCTGCCGGAACGGCCGACGATCGCGGTGACCGTGCCCGGCTTGGCGACAAAGCTGATGTCATCCAGGGCGATGCCGGTGTCTTCGCGGTAGCGCAGCATCACGTGCTCGAAGGCGAGCTCGCCCCGCGCACGGCCGATCTTCTGGATGCCCTCGTCACGTTCGACCGGCAGGTCGAGGATGCCGAACAGACGCTCGGCGGCGGCCACGCCGCGCGAGATCGAGGTCTGCACGCTGGTCAGCCGGCGCAGCGAGGGAATGATGGCCATCATCGAGGTCATCAGGCCCATGAACTGGCCTGCGTTGAGCTTGCCGGCCAGGGCTTCGCGGGTGGACACCCACACGATCACCGCCAGCGCCAGCGCCGCCAGGAACTGCACCGTGCTGGAGGCCAGCGCACGGGTGGTTTCCACCTTCATGTTGAGGCCGAGCATGCGGTTGGCCAGGCGGGCATAGCGCGAGATTTCATGCGCCTGGGTGCCATGCACCTTCACTTCCTGCTGCGCGGCCAGCGACTGCTCGGCGGTCTGCGCCATGCTGCCCATGCCGTCCTGGATGCCACGGCTGATGCGGCGGTAGCGCTTGCCCACGAACGACACGATCACGCCGATCAGCGGCACCACCACCAGCATCGCCACAGTGACCTTGACGCTCATCTGCAGCATCACCACCAGCATCGCGATGATGGTCAGGGTGTCGGCCACCAGCGTCTTGAGCGCGTCGGCGCTGGCCTGGGTGACCTGTTCGGTGTCGTAGTTGAGGCGACTGACCATCACCGGCGTCGCCTCGCTGTCAAAGTGCGAGGACGGCAGGTGCAGGTACTTTTCCAGCACCTGCTCGCGCAGGTCGCGCACCACGCTGCGGCCGGTGCGGGCCAGCGCGTAGTCGCTGACCAGCGTGGCCAGGCTGCGCATCATGAACAGGCCGAGGATGGTCAGCGGCAGGATCACCGCCATGCGCGGCTCGGGGTTGACGAAACCGCGGTTGACCAGCGGCTCCATCAGCTTGGTGAAGTGGTAGCCGGCAAGCGCTTCGACGACCATGGCGATCACCGCGGCCACCATGAAGGTCCAGTAGGCGCGGGTATAGCCAAGCAGACGCTTGTAGATCGGCCAGATCGGGGCGTGTTGTTTACTCATGGATGCACCTCCGGCGCAGTAGCGATGGCGATGCGGCGGAAGCCGAGCTGGCCCAGGGTAACAACCGCCTGGTAAGGCGTGCGCGCATCGGCGCGCAGCAGCACGGTCTGTTCACGGTCGCTGCCGGCCACCGCGGCGATGGTCTGTTTGACCGCCTCGACGTCGGTACGCAGCACTTCCTGGTCGTTGATGAAGTAGCGCCCTTCGGCGTTGACCAGCACGCTGAGCGAACGCGGCGGTTCGCTGTTGTCCTGCTGGCTGGCGGTCGGCAGCTGCAGTTGCAGGGTCGAGCGCGCGTCGAAGGTGGTGGTGACCACGAAGAAGATGATCAGCACGAGGATCACGTCGATCAGCGGTACCAGATCGATGTGCGGCTCGTCCTGGACCCGGTCATTGCGAATGCGCATCCGTCAGCCCTTGGCCGTGACGGGTGCGGCCGGGGTGGCGCTCGGCGCGCGGGCGCCGGTGTTCATCACCCCGGGGCGACCATCCAGCGCATCCAGCAGCGCGCTGGCTTCCTGCTCCATCTCGATCACGTAACCGCCGATGCGGCCCTTGAAGTAGCGATGGAACATCAGCGCCGGAATCGCCACGATCATGCCGGTGGCGGTGCACACCAGCGCCTTGCCGATACCGCCGGCCAGCTGGTTCACGTCGCCCACGCCGTGGTCGAGGATGCCCAGGAACATCTGGATCATGCCCACCACGGTGCCCAGCAGGCCCAGCAGCGGGCCGGCCGAGGCGATCGTGCCCAGGGCGTTCAGAAAGCGCTCCATGCGGTGCACCAGGTGCCGACCGGCATCCTCGATGCGCTCACGGATCTGGTCGCGCGGGCGGTTGCGTGCTTCCAGCGCCACGGCCAGCAGCGCACCCAGCGGCGAGTTGGCCCGCAGCGACTGGATGTGGCTGGGATCGAGCTTGCCGCGCGCGGCCCAGTTGCGCACTTCCTGGCCCAGTCCGGGGGGCAGGACCTCGTTACGCCGCAAGGTCCAGAAACGCTCCAGGACAATTGCCAAAGCCAGTACGCCCAACAGCAGCAGCGGCACCATCGGCCAGCCACCGGCCTTGACCAGTTCCCACACGTTTCAACCCTCCGGCCCATCAGCCGCTTGTTTGACCGCCGATAGGATAGCAGCCGACCGCGCCCGCTCCGCGGCATCCCACCAACGCGGCTGAAAAACCCGCTGTTCACGCACGTGCAGGCCTTCACGCCCGAGCCAGGCGCGCAGCGCGCCACTGTCGGCAGTGCCCAGCACTTCGGCACCGGCGTCCTGCCAGCGCGCGACCACCGCCGGCCGCGGGTGCCGGAAGCGGTTGCCGTGCCCGGCCGAGACAATCGCCAGCCGGGGCGCCACCGCGGCTACCCAGGCGGCACTCGAAGAGCCGTCACTGCCATGATGCGGCACCACCACCAGCGCGGCCCGCAGCGTGGACGGCGCCTGCAGCAGCTGCGTCTCGCTGCGCGCACCGATATCGCCTGCCAGCAGGATCGCGCCCTGCGCGGTCACGATACGCAGCACGCAGCTGCTTTCGTTGCCCTGGTATGGAGTGCCCGGCCGGGGGTGCAGGAACTCAAAGTCGACCCCGTCCCAGCGCCAGGACTGCCCGGCGTGGCAGGGCGCATCGATGCCCGGCAGTGCACCCTGCGGTGCCAGCAGCAGGGTACGCGGGAAGCCGCGCCTGACCGCCGCAACTCCGCCGGCGTGGTCGCGGTCGCCATGGCTGAGCACGAGGCGATCCAGCCGCCCCTCGCCCAACGCATGCAGAGTGGGCACGACGATCCGCTCGCCCGCATCGAACCCGCCCACCGCAGCAGGGCCGGTGTCGTACAACAACCGGTGGGTGCGGGTTCGCACCCATATGGCCATGCCCTGCCCCACATCCATCACCAGCAGCTCCACCTCGCCGTCGCCCGGGCGCTGCTGGGCCGGCCACAGCAGCGGCAGGCACAGCAGCGGCGCTGCGCCGCCCAGCACGAACACGCCCTGCCAGCCCCAGGC